>Ga0154415_1241_pt1 | contig 8893 bp, 9 predicted proteins | sample RifGroB2_FD_115919 | JGI IMG/M metagenome (GOLD analysis project Ga0154415, IMG submission 115919) | Ignavibacteria bacterium GWB2_35_6b | reverse complement strand
GGTTTTTTAACCGAAAGATTAAAAAGCAAAATAAATTTGCCAGCAAATAAAAAGCTTGTTATTTCGGTTAAAGTAGCGAGAAAAACTAATTACAATTTATATGTTCAGACGCTTGACCAGGTAAGACTTGCTATCTTTGATGTTAGAGAAGAATATTCAATGACAACATACGGCTCAAAGGTTGAAAACTTGACTGAAGAACAATCTAAAGATGTAAAAGACAAGATACCGATGATTATATCAATTGCTGAACCTGAGCAAATAAAATAAAATTGAGGATTGATAAATGACATTCAAGAAAAAAAGAGCTTCCGTTAAACAGGAAATACCAACTGCGTCAATGCCAGATATTGTATTTATGCTTCTGCTTTTCTTCATGGTTACAACAACGTTAAGAGAAGTTGATGTTATGGTACAGTTCAAACTTCCTGAAGCCGAAGCAATTGAAAAAATAGAAAACAAAAGGCTTGTTTCATACATTTGGGTTGGAAACGACGAAAGAATTCAGCTTAACGACTCAATTATTAAGTTGGATGACGTTCAGGACCTTATGTACAAAAAAAGAGTTGAACTGCCTAATGTTATTGTTTCTTTGAGAGTTGACAAAAACTCAAACATGGGAATAGTAACAGATATTCAGCAGGAACTCAGAAAAGCTGATGCACGCAGAATTAATTATTCTACGATGCTGAAACAATAAATTTACTTTTTGGTAAAATTTAGGCAGGTTATATATTATTTATAATCTGCCTTTTTTTTTGGAGTTAACATGAACTTAAAAGACAAAATTAATGAAGATTTGAAAGCGGCTATGAAAGAAAAAGACGCTTTAAAACTTCAAACAATCAGATCAATTCGCGCATTGATTCTTGAGTTTGAAAAGAGCGGAATCGGAAGGGAACTTGCTCCTGAAGATGAATTAAAAATGCTCAGTCAAGCAGCAAAGAAAAGACAAGAATCTATCGAACAATTCAGAAACGCCGGAAGAAACGAATTGGCTGATAAAGAAGAAGCTGAATTGAAAATTATTCAGACTTATCTGCCCAAACAATTAACCGAAGAAGAAATTGAAGCTGAAGTAAAAAAACTTGCACTTCAAGTCGGCGCTTCATCAAAAAATGATTTTGCCAAACTAATGCCTTTAGCTGCAAAAGAAATGAAAGGAAGAGCCGACGGTAAAACCATCAAAACAATTGTAGAAAAAGTTCTGGGCGGTAATTGAATTATTTAGATTACATCATTCTTCTAATTATTCTTATTGGGTTTCTTTTAGGATTTAAAGACGGATTAGTTAGAAAAATTATCGGGCTTGCCGGATTAGCTCTCGGCATTCTTTTCGCAATTGAATTTTCAGATGATCTTGGAGCATTTCTCACTCCGCTTTTTAATGATGAAATTTATTTTTCAAATATTGTTTCCGGTTTTATAATTTTTTTTCTGACAATTTTAATAACATCAATAATAAAAAGAATTGTACACCCGCTTGATAAAGTGAACAGGTTTGTTAATCAATTTCTTGGCGGTCTTACTGGCGCAATTCAAATCATTTTTTTTATCAGCGGCTTTCTTCTATTCTTAAATATCTTCAGCCTGCCGGCAAAAGACAGTCGCGATAATTCCTTTTTCTATAATCCGGTTTCAAGCATCGTGCCCGCAACTATTGATTTAATACTTGGCGATGACTCAAAAACAAAAGATCTATTCCAACAATATATAGAAGGTAATGACGACCCGACAATTAACATCGACCTAATCGATACCACAGGAGCTCCGATTGTAAAATGATAAGCAAACAAGTTTTAGAAAAATTAGAATTCAACAAAGTGCTGGAATATATTTCTGTTTATACATACACAGTAAACGGAAAAGATATTATTCAAAATAAAAGACCGTACGATAATGTTGATGATGTTTTGAAATACGGCAAATATGTTTCCGAAGCGAAAGAAATATTAATTAAAAATGATTTACCTCCGTTGAGTTACATTCCGGATTTAAATACACAAATTTCTACTGCGAAAATAGAAGACGCGGTTTTAAATCTGCAAAATATTAAAGATATACTTTCACTCGCGGAGACATCTCGCAAACTTTATCAATTTTTAAAATTGAATGAAGAATCCGAAACTCTCTCTCAAGATTTTTTGAACAATCTTTTTGTTGATAAAGTTTTTGAGCACCATATCAGCAAAATTTTTGACGAAAGCGGCGAGATTAGCGACAATGCCAGTCCAAAGCTAAAGGAAATTCGCGTTGAGATAAAAAACAAAGCCGACCAGCTAAGAAAAGTTGTAAACCGACTGCTGCGCCAGTTAAGCGAATCTTATCTCGTGCAGGAAGATTATATGACCCAGCGCGACGGCAGGCTTGTTCTGCCTATTAAATCCGAGCACAAGAGGCATGTTAGAGGTTTTATACATTCGGAGTCATCTACCGGACAAACAGTTTATATTGAGCCAGAAGAAACTCTCGAATTAAACAATGATATACTTTCTCTTTCGTTTGCTGAGAAAAGAGAAATTGAAAGAATACTAAAACAAGTAACAAAAAAAATTGGGGAAGTTAGCGATCAATTAAAAATTTCTCTCCGCGCTATTTCAGAAATTGACGCAGTCTTCGCTTCCGCAAAATATTCCATCGAAACAATAGGATCGTTTCCGACTTTCGATATCGAAAAACCTTTTACTCTTCTTGATGGACGTCATCCTGTATTAATAAAAAAAATAGGATTGAATAAAACAGTCCCTCTGAATCTTGAAATAAAAGATCAAAATATTATTTTAATTACCGGCCCAAATGCCGGAGGGAAAACTGTTGTATTAAAAACTGCCGGTCTTTTATTAGTAATGGCGTTATCAGGTTTTCATATCCCGGCGCATCCGGATTCTAATTTACATTTCGCAGATAAAGTTTTGGTCGATATCGGCGATCAACAATCTATAGAAGACGATTTAAGCACATTCAGTTCGCACTTGTCGAACATTCAAAATATTTTACGGCAGGCAGATTCAAAATCATTAATCCTTTTGGATGAAATAGGAACTGGCACTGATCCCGCCGAAGGCTCTGCGCTCGCGACTGCAATATTAATTCAACTTAAAAATAAAAAAGCAAAAGTTCTTGCTTCAACTCATCACGGTAATTTAAAAATTATCGCAAATGATATGGAATGTTTTCAAAATGCTTCAATGGAGTTTGACGCTAAAGAATTAAAACCCACATATTATTTTAAGCAAGGAACGCCGGGCTCGAGTTACGCATTTGAAGTTGCTTCAAGAATAGGATTTGATAATGAGTTTATAAATCTGGCTAAAGAATATTTAGATACAGACAAAACAAAACTCGAAGATTTTCTCGTCAAGCTGGAAGAAAATTCTAATAACCTTGCAAAGAAATTACGGGATTCAGAAATTGAAAACGCGCGTTTAAAAGGTTTGACTAACCTTTATAAAAATAAACTTGAAGAGTTGGAAGAGAAAAAGAAAAAAATATTAACCGAAACAAAAGAAAAAGCGGAAGATTATTTAAAAGACATTAATAAAAAAGTTGAAACAGCTATAAAAAATATAAGAGAACAGAACGCTGAAAAAGATGTTATAAAACAGGAAAAGAAAACAATAGCAAAAGTTGTAGAAGATGCAAAAAAACTTGTTGCTGCTGAAGAGAAACAAATTACATTGAGTGATAAGAAATTGAATGTCGGAGATTACGCGATTATAAACGGCACCCAAACATACGGTGTAGTGGAAGAAATTAATGAAGAGAAAAATAAAGCAGTAATTGTTTCGGGAAGTATAAAACTTCAGGTAAAATTGTCTCAGCTTCAATACGCCAAAAAGAAAGATGTTGTTGAAGCCGGAAGTTACCAGAATAGTTTTATTCCCGAAATTAAAAGTTTCAGACTTGACATAAGAGGTAAAAAACCAGAAGAAGCTGAAAATGAAATTATAAGATTTATAGACGACTCTTATGCTGCCGGCGTAAATCAAGTTGAAATTGTTCACGGAAAGGGAACCGGGGTTTTAAAGAAATATGTGCGTGAACTTTTGGATAATAATATTGCAGTAAATAAATATTATTACGCAAATATAGAATTCGGCGGCGAAGGAATTACAATTGTAGAATTAAAATAGAATCAGAATCATCATCCTCATTAAATATTATTAACCAGTCTATTATTTAAAATTAATAATTATCCCTTTGATTTAACATCAGGCTTGAAACTCCGATTATCTTATTGAACCAATTGAGGAGGCTTAAAGATGCAGTTCCTTAGAAATCTAAAAATCGGGGTTAAATTTCTTGGGGGATTCAGTTTGATTATTCTTTTTCTCAGTTATTTCAGCGTTAACACTTATTACAAAATCGAAAATATTACTATTATTGAAAATGCTTCTCAAGAAAAAACAACTACAGCATTTTACATGGCACAGAAAATTAATGACCACTTAAAATGGGTTAATAAACTGAGTAACGATGTTTACAATTATAAGACAATTACAGTTGAACTTGACCCAACCAAATGTTCATTTGGAAAATGGTACTATAATTATTCAACGGAAGATCCTAAACTTTTGCCGTTATACAAAAATCTTGAAGAGCCTCATAAAAATCTTCATAAACATGCGCGCAATTTGCTAAATATGATTCAAGAAGAAGGGTCAAAAGATGAACTATTAAATTATTATTCGGAAAACCTTCCTGATGCCGTAGCAAATATCGAAAATGCAATCACAGAATTTAGTAAACAATTACAAGAGGATGCCGTTGAAGCTAAAGAAAAGAATTCAGCAGCGCTATTGAAACTTTCCAGCGATACATTTTATTTGACCTCATTTTTAATTGTTGTCAGCATAATTATAACAATCTTAATGACGGTTCTTATAAGTAAACCAATCAAACTTATTAGTAAAGTAGCAACAAAATATACAGACGGCGAAAAAGATATTACAGTAAATTATAATGCAAAAGATGAAATAGGGCTTTTAGCGAAAGCACTAAATAAAATGATGAAGTCTACAAACATTGCAATTGGAGAAAGTGAAGAACAAAAAAGGAATGCTGAAACCGCATTAGAAGAAGCAACTAAAGTGAAAAATATTTCTCTAACCCAGGAAAAGTATTTATCGGAAAGTACCAAAAAAATATTAGTAGAAATGGAAAAATTCTCTACCGGCGATCTTACCGTAGAACTTTTCGCTGAAAGAGATGATGATATTTCAAAACTATTTTCGGGTTTCAATAGAGCTGTAAAGAATATTAAAAACATGATTTTGAAAGTAGAAGATGCAGTAGAAACAACATATAGTGCAAGTACGGAAATATCTTCTCAGAGTGATGAAATGGCAGCCGGAACTCAACAGCAAAGCGCACAAGCTTCGGAAGTAGCTGCTGCGGTAGAAGAGATGTCAAACACAATTCTTGAGACAACTAAAAATGCAAGCCTTGCATCCGAAAAATCAAAACGAGCCGGTGAAATTGCAAAGAACGGCGGTATTGTTGTTAACCAAACCGTTACGGGAATGATAAGAATTGCAGAAGTCGTTCAGCAATCTGCTGCCATTATTTCTGAGCTTGGCAGCAGCAGTGCTGAGATTGGAAACATAATTCAAGTTATAGATGATATTGCCGATCAGACAAATTTGCTGGCATTAAACGCAGCAATTGAAGCAGCAAGAGCAGGTGAACAAGGACGCGGCTTTGCCGTAGTTGCCGATGAAGTTAGGAAGTTAGCTGAGCGAACAACTAAAGCAACTAAAGAAATAGCCGATATGATTAAAAAAATTCAGAGAGATACAACAAACGCAGTTGAATCAATTAATCTGGGAAAAATAGAAGTTGAAAAAGGCAAAGAACTTGCGCAACGTGCAGGAGTATCGTTAAAAGAAATTATTGATGGCTCTGATGAAGTTGTTGATGTTATTAACCAGGTAGCCGCAGCAAGCGAAGAACAGTCTTCGGCTTCAGAACAAATAAGTAAAAGTATTGATGGAATAAACAATGTTACACATCAAACGGCTTCGGGAGTTCAACAAATCGCAAAAGCAGCGGATGACCTGAATAGATTGACTCAAAATCTGCAAGAACTTATAAGCAGATTTAAAATAGAAGAAAATAGAACTTCTCATAGTAATGAATTATCCGTAAGATATAACTAAAATTTAACTCGGTTACCTTGGGGTATAAACCCCAGGTAACCGATACTAAACTACCCATTTGAGTATACTCAGCTTCTTTTTGAAATAAATTTTATAATACATATCTTTGACCCACCAATTACTAATTCATTATGTTCAAAAAAATATTAATAGCAAACCGCGGTGAAATTGCGGTAAGAATTATTAAAGCTTGTCGCGAACTCGGTGTAATATCTGCGGCTGTATACTCAGAAATTGATAAAAATTCTCTCCATGTAAGAGCAGCGGATGAGGCATATTTTATAGGCTCTTCAAGCGCATCAGAATCTTATCTTAACTGCAATAAAATTGTAAATCTCGCAAAAGGAATTAATGCTGAAGCGATTCACCCCGGTTACGGTTTCCTTTCGGAAAATTATAATTTTATAAAAGCGGTTGAAGAAGCCGGTATAAAATTTATTGGACCCAAATATAAATCTGTAATTTTAATGGGAGAAAAAACCGCCGCAAGAAAATTAATGAAAGAGAATAATGTTCCAATAGTGCCGGGTACAACTGAACCGATTACAGATATTAAAGAAGCAAAAAATATTTGTAAAGAAATCGGGTACCCTGTAATGCTGAAAGCATCTGCCGGCGGCGGCGGAAAAGGAATGCACAAAATTAACAGTGAGGATGAATTCCAGCCTGCATTTGAAAAAGCGCAACGTGAATCAAAAAACGCTTTCGGAAATTCAGATGTTTATATAGAAAAGTTTATTGAAGATCCAAAACATATTGAAGTTCAAATTCTCGCTGACAGTTTCGGAAATACTATTCATCTTTTTGAAAGAGAATGTTCAATTCAGAGGAGGCATCAAAAAGTTATTGAAGAAGCTCCATCGACTTCTGTTGATGAAAAAACACGCGCTAAACTTACTGAAGCTGCCGTTAACGCTGCGAAAGCTTGCAATTATGAAAATGCAGGCACAATAGAATTTCTGATGGACAAAAATAAAAATGTATATTTTCTTGAAATGAATACGCGCCTGCAAGTGGAACATCCTGTAACGGAATCAATAACAGGAGTGGATTTAGTAAAAGAACAAATTCGAATCGCGAACGGTGAAAAACTTTCTATAAAACAAAATGATTTATTTATTAAAGGTCACGCTCTCGAATGTAGAATATACGCGGAGGATGTTGAGAATAATTTCGCACCTTCAACAGGACAAATAATTCATCACCGGCTTCCGTCGGGACCAGGCGTTCGCGTTGACAGGGGAATAGATTTAAAATCGGAAGTATCAGTTTATTACGATCCTATTTTATCAAAAGTAATTACATACGGTTCAAACAGGGAAGAAGCGATTGAAAGAATGAAACGCGCTTTGGGCGAATATCAAATCGCAGGAGTAATAACAAATATTCCCGCGTGCCGATGGGTGCTTAATCAAAAAGAATTTTTGGACGGAACATTTACTATTAATTTTGTTGATAATGTTTTTATTCCGCTTCTTCCGGATAAATGGAAAACTGAGGCAACAGAAGATTACGAAACAGCTGCTTCAATATTAGCCGCGATGTTGCAAAATAAAGAACATGAATTTAAAGCGGCAAAATTAGATTATAACTCTTCGAACAAATGGAATGATATTTCAGATGAGTGATTTTATAGTAACTCTTAATAAGAAAAAAAGAATTATTAAAATTATTAATGAAGAAACGGTTTCGATTGATAATAAAATTGTAAGCGTTGATTTGTCAAAAGTAAATGATTATTTATATCTTATTAAAGTCGGCAACAAAGTTTACGAAATTACAACAACAAAACTTTCAAATGAAAAATATAGTTTCCTTCTTGATGGACATAATTTCGAAACTACAGTAAGAACAAATCTAAAAGAAAAAGCAGTAGAGTATTTACGCAACAAAGAAAAACTAACACACCGCGATGAAGTAACTGCACCAATGCCGGGGCTTATTGTAAGTTTAAAAAAGAAAAAAGGTGATGAAGTAAAAATCGGCGAATCAATTCTTATTCTTGAAGCAATGAAAATGGAAAATGATTTACGTTCACCTGCCACAGGCATAATAAAACAAGTGAATTTTAAAGAGGGTGATAACGTTGAAAAAGGAGCCGTTATCCTAATTATCGGCTAATTTCTCCTTTGCTTTTCTTAAATACATTTGATAATATTCCGGCGTTATTACACAAAAAAATATCACTATATCTGGGAGGATGTGTGGGAAAAAAACTTACCTTAGTTTTATTGCTGACTGTGTTCTTAAGCGGAAATTATTTTGCAAGCGGTTTCCAAATAAACGAACACGGAGCAAAAGCAATGTCATTAGCCGGCGCTTTTACAGCGTTAGCAAATGATGCATCGGCAGTTCAATTTAATCCGGCAGCGTTAATTTATTTATCAGGTACTCAAATAAGTTTTGGTTCAACCTATATTAGGCCGAGCGGCTCTTTCGAGGGACCAAGTCCGGCAACTACAAAATCTGATTTAAAGAACAAATATTTTACGCCGATAAATTTTTATATCACACATAAAATAAATGATGATATGGCTATTGGTTTCGGCGTTAACAATCCTTTCGGTTTGGGAACGGAATGGGAAGAAGGATGGGTAGGACGTTATAACGCTGTTAAAACTGAAATCAGAGTTTTTAATTTCACTCCTGTTTTCTCATATAAACTTTCAGATCAATTGTCAATCGGCGTTGGCGCAAACATAGCTTATTCAGATGTAGAAATTAGAAGAGCCATA
>Ga0154415_1129_pt1 | contig 8901 bp, 7 predicted proteins | sample RifGroB2_FD_115919 | JGI IMG/M metagenome (GOLD analysis project Ga0154415, IMG submission 115919) | Ignavibacteria bacterium GWB2_35_6b | reverse complement strand
TTGATGGATATTGGTCTACCCGGCATGTCGGGAATTGAAGGTATAAAATTATTAAAGCAGCAAATTCCGGATCTCGATATTCTTGTAATTTCAATTAGAGAAAATGACAAAACCGTATTCGACGCATTGTGCAACGGGGCTTCAGGATATTTAATAAAAGAAACTCCGCCTGCAAGAATTCTTGAAGCTATCCGCGAAGTAAAAAACGGCGGCGCCCCAATGAGCACTCAAATTGCGCGTATGGTTGTGAGTTCATTTAAAGTTACTCCTTCCGATTCGCTCACGCAAAGAGAAACAGAAGTTCTCACGCAGCTATGCAAAGGTATGAGTTATAAAATGATTGCCGATTCTTTATTCATTAGCGAAGAAACAGTGCGCAGACACATAAAAAGCATTTACCGAAAATTAGAAGTTCATTCAAAATCCGAAGCGGTTGCAAAAGCCATAAAAGAAAAACTGGTTTAACAACCCTCAACTTTCCATTAAGACAAAGCTAAGTGAAGCCGCCAATCAAACAGAATGAATGATTGATGGGAAACTCAATCATTCATTCAGCAAATCATTCAATCCCTATGGGTCATAAACTAATTTACAAGTTAAAATCTTGCTTATTTGAAATAGTGAAAAACCCCGTGTCCGAACCTGAATACCGAATTATTCCTTACTTTTAAAATGCCCCTTTTGGGTTATAGACATCCTTGTGTTTTCTCTTTATTCTTACAATAGAATCATTAGAAAATTATTCCTTTTGATAAATTGATTTCAGTGCCTCCCAGCACTCGGCAGGCTGTAAACAGGCAAATTTTGTTATTTGCAGTCTGCCGGATTTTACTTCGGCTGCGGTATTTTTTTGAACATAAATTATTCACATCACAGCAACACATACTCTGAAAAGTATTTTGAAAGAAAGGGCGATTCTTTTTTTTTCAGAGAAAAAATTGAGGGCTCACTTTTAACCGGGGGTTAAATTGTGAGTCCTCTTATTTATAGTAGATATGTTGTTTGATTAATTATTTTTACAACTTATCTCCATAGCCCGCCAAAATGTAATTCAATTTATTCCCCATTAAAATGCAAAATCAAATACCGGATAAAATTATATATCTGTTGTCTTTATATCCTTTCATTCGTAAGTTTGTTCATAATAACATCCGTAAGTATTAAATGAGCTCCGACGAAAAAAATAATTCATTAATTATTTTGTGGAAAAATAAATTTTCCGAAAGAGGATTTAGAAATGAATTTTTGATTGTGATTTCAATCCTGATAATCTCATTAATTTCATTATCAAATTTCCTTTTGTTTAATGAGCTGCGTGAGGGTGAAGTTGTCGCCGATCCTGTTTTAAATCTTTTTTCACCAGTTAATGTTACCTGGCTTACTTTTTTAATTATTTATGCCGGACTTATAATTGCAGTTATTTATTTAATAAAATTTCCAGAACAGCTCTCACTTGCTTTCTTAACGTATTCTATCACTGCTCTTATGAGACTTATAGCAATGTATACATTGCCATTAAATCCGCCTGTTAACATTATTCCTCTTAATGATCCGTTTGTTCAGCTTTTCGGAACAGGAAATATTTTGTTAAAAGATTTGTTTTTTTCGGGACATACTTCGACATTATTTATTCTTTATTTAATAATTGAAAACAAAAAACTGAAAACATTCTTTTTGCTTCTAACAATTTCTGTCGCGGTTTGTGTTTTAATCCAGCATGTTCATTACACTGTGGATGTTCTTGCCGCTCCGTTTTTTACTTACGGCTCTTTTATACTTGCAAAAAAATTGCTGATTTCAATAAGAAAAATCTTATAAGACTTTGCACCTCAATTTTTTATCGAATATAAATTTCATATTTTGGTTTGAATTTATTCTTCAGTTAACCAGGAGTAAAAATGTTTCCCCGACTTTTATTTAAAACTGCCGTCTGTTTTCTATTTATTACTTCTTTCGTTACTTGCCAAACAAACAAACATTTTACAAAAGATTTGATAAAGCCTGTAAGTTTAACTGCGGGAACAGAAAAGTCCTTTGCAGTTTCAGATTTGTTCTATGCAGAAAATTATAATTTAAAATTCAAAAGCAATTCGTTATTGCAAACTAATTTTGATATTAATAAAAATAATCTGACTATAACTTCTGATAAAAATTTTGAAGGGATTACTCTTTTGGAATTTGAAGCCGATATGAATCTTTATTCAATTCCGGTAATTTCTAAAAAGGAAAAATTATACAAATTCAATTTCGCTCCGGAAAAGAAATATAATAACCTAACATTGTTCGGAAGTTTTAACGGGTGGAACCGGCAGGAACTTCCGATGAAAGACGAAGACGGCGACGGCGAGTTTGAAATTGAAGTAACTCTTGAGTCTGGAGTTTATCAATACAAATTTTTCGGTGACGGCGAAGAAATAGTCGACCCTCTGAATCCCGAAAAGGTGCCAAACGGTTTCGGCGATTTTAATTCTATAAGAACAATTGAAGACTCTGATACAGATAAAATTTTTCTTCATGTAAAAAATTATAAAGAAGAAAATGGAAAAATAATTTTCTCTTTTGTAATTGAATCATCTGTTAATAACTTTGACGCAAATAATGTTATTGCGCTTTTAAACAATTCTAAAATTGAAGAAGAAAATTTAGTAGTGAAAAATAACCAGATTAATATTTCAGTTGAGAAAGATAAACTCGAGGGTGAAAATTATTTGCGAGTCGCCGTAAGCAAAAATGGAAAAGTTTCAAACATACAGACAGTCATTCTGTTTGACGGGAAACCAGCGAATAATAATAACTTTACATGGTACGACGGAATAATATATTCATTAATGATTGACAGATTTAACGACGGCGACAAATCAATTAATAATCCTGTTAAGCATGATTCTTTGAGTGACAAAGCGAATTATATGGGAGGCGACTTCCAAGGGATACTAAATAAAATAAACGATGGTTATTTTGAAAAACTCGGTATTAATACTTTATGGATTTCCCCCGTTTATGATAATCCGAACGAAGCGTTCAGGGAATATCCCGCACCGCACAGATATTACTCAGGCTACCATGGATATTGGCCCATAAGTCCAAACAATGTCGAAGAAAAATTCGGGACGATGGATAAGTTGAAAGAATTAATTTCAGCAGCACATAAAAAAAATATAAAAGTGTTATTGGATTTTGTATCTCATCATGTTCACGAACAGCATCCGTATTTTAAAGAACACAACGATCGGTTCGGTCGGCTCGAACTTCCCGACGGCAGATTAAACTTAAGATTTTGGGATGAGTTCCGTTTAACAACTTGGTTTGAACCGTATCTTCCCTCTTTCGATTTTCTTGCATCAAACGAAGCGCTTGAAGAAATGAGCGACAACGCAGTTTGGTGGCTTAAAGAAACAGGCGCAGACGGTTTTCGACACGACGCGGTAAAACACGTGCCGAATGAATTTTGGAGACTGCTCACGCAAAAACTTAAAAAAGAAGTTGAAGCTTTCCGAGATGTTCCCGTTTATCAAATAGGAGAAACTTTTGGAAGTTATGATTTGATAAGTTCGTATGTAAATAACGGGCAGTTAAGTTCACAGTTTAATTTTAATCTTTATGATGTTGCTATTCCGACTTTTACAAATCCTTCCGCGAGTTTCAGCGGACTTGATAAAGAAATGCAAAAAACATTTTCCGTTTACGGCACTCTGCATTTAATGGGAAACATAATGGACAGTCACGATAAAAATAGGTTTATGGCTTATGCGGACGGCGATCTCGATGTTTCCGAATGGAGCGCCGTTGAACAAGGATGGAACAATCCGCCGGTGGTTGATAACAAATCAAGCTATAAAAAAGCGGAATTGTATTATACTTATATGAATTCAATCCCAGGCTTGCCTGTAATTTATTACGGAAGTGAATTCGGAATGAGCGGCGCGTCCGACCCCGACAACAGAAGAATGATGCGATTTGATGAGCAGCTAAATAAAAATGAAAACGAAATGCTGAGCAAAGTTCAAAAAATTGTAAACATCAGAAAAGAACATTCTGCTTTTCGTTATGGGGATTTTTATACTTTGATAGCAGATGAAAACACTTACGCTTTTATGCGTTCTGATTTTAATGAAAGAAGACTTGTGGTTTTAAATAAGAATGAAAACTCAATTTCGGTAAATCTGCAAATTCCAAATTCTATAAATGCTGTTTCATTAAAAGATATAATTTCCGGTGAAGCAATAAATTTACAAAATGGTAATGTAAATATTAATGTTGATGGAATTGGATGGAGAATGTTTGTTGTAAAATAACAAAGTTGTCTGTACTAATGGTTGACTATTTGTATTTTTTTCATAATGTTTTGAGAAAACAAATCAAAGTAAACTTGGAGTTTTATGTCGGCGCAGAATTCAATTGGTATAAATATTACTCGAACACAAATTATTGATGCTATAAAGCGTATGAACAAAAAGGATAGAACCGCATTGGTTGAAGATATCCTTGCCTCTTCCAGCCCTGAATATTTAAAGAGTATACGTGAAGCAAGAGAAGACTACAGAAAAGGACGGGTTTTTTCACACGATGAAGTTTTTAACAGTAAATGAATTACAAACTTGTTTATACAAAGCGGGCAGTTAAAGATATCATAAATCTTGATGCACGAATTAAATCCCGTATCAAGAAAAATCTTGAGATGTATTCAAAATCTCCGTTCAAACATTCCGAAAAATTAACTAATCATGAAATCGGAACTTACAGGTTTCGAGTTGGAGATTATAGAACCATTTTTGATTTACATAAAGATAAAATTGTTGTTTTGCGTGTTGGTCATAGACGTGAAATTTACAGAAAATTATAAAAACGAGTAGTGGTCGCATACAATGCGACCACTACAATTTTGTTACTTCACCAAATAAATTTCAGTTTGTTTATCGGAAATAAATTCACAACCGTCTTTTGTAATTACAACTTCTTCTTCAATTGTGGCAATTCCGTAATTTTCAATTGTTAAACGCGGCTCAATTGTAAAAACATTTCCAACTTCAATCGGCAGCATTGGAACATTTCCATAGCGTTCCCATTTAGGTCCTAGCAGACAACCGCCGTCATGTGCGACTTTTCCTAATTGATGCCCAAGTCCGTGGGGATATTCATCATATCCGTTTTTTGTAATGTACGTTCTTGCAACGTCGTCAATTTCCCAACCTTTTTTGCCGGGCTTAATCGCATCCGCCGCCATTTTAATTGAATCGCGGATAACGTCAAATCCTTTTTGAACTTCGGCGGGAGCTTTACTTTCGCCTTCTTTTAAAACATACCAAGTGCGTTGAAGATCGGAACAATAACCATTATACTTAATTCCGAAATCCATATTAATTACATGTCCCGGTTGAATTTGCCTGTCGGTCGGACCGGCGTGTGCGCCTGCCGTATCGGGTCCCGTAAAAACTGAAGGACAATGATCACCGTGCCATGCCAATCCGAAACCTCTTTCATTTACAATATTTTTTACAAACGCTGCAACTTCTTTTTCTGTTTTTCCGGGTTTTAAAAATCCTGTTACTTCATCAAATATTTTTAATGTTTCTTTTATTGCTTCTTTCATTATTGATAATTCTGTTGCCGACTTCCTTCCTCTCAAAGCAGAGACTATCTCTTCGGATGAAACAATTTTGTTATCGTATCCGGTTCCTTTTAGAATGTCCATCAATTCAAGATACATTCCGTGCGTAAGCCCGTCTGCCAAACTTGAATTTCTTGAAAAGTTAACAGCGATTTTATTCGGTTTGTATTTTGCCAAAACTTCATGGAGTTTTTCTGTAACAGATTTTAAATACCCGTGAACATATTTAAAAGTATCAACAAGTTTCATATTTGCGACTTCAAGCGAGCCGACAATCGCATTTGTATCACCGTTTTTTGTGATTATAAATGCCGAATGCCATGTTGCGCCGGTGCCTGCAATCATATCCATCATCGGGTCTTGTATGTTGCTTGTTTCTCTTACGAATGTCATCCACATATCAATATTTTTTTCGTTCAATATTTCAACTGCCTGTTTCTGTTTTTCCAGTATCATTTCTTTTGACATATTTTTCCCCGGATTTATTATATAAATTATTCCGCAAGATTTTGCCGAATATTATTTATGAATTTTTAAAACACAATTAAACTTACCCATTTAAGAAAAGTTTTTCAAACTAATATTATTTGTATTGTCATTCCAGCAATCCTTTATGCCGGAATCTCCAATCTTAAAATTATGAGATTCCCGCAAAAGACATGCGGGAATGACACGACATTAATTACATCTTTATAAAATTATCTGCCCACATATTTTTTCAATTCAACCGGATCGGTTGTAGAGCCGACTACATGTCCGGTTTCAGGGTCAATAAAATCAACCTTTATGGGCTGCGCGCTCATTCCAATCGAATATAAAAGCCAGCCCAATGACGAATAATGAGTTTTAAATGTGAACTTTTTGTTTTTATCAATCTGAGCTTTTTGTTTCTCTTCATTCATAACTTTATTATTTTCCTGTAATAATTTTCTCAAAAATCTGTAAATAAATATAAGAATAAACTGAATTTAATTTTTGTTCAGCTTTAACAAATCTTTTACTAAAACATCTAAAGCAGTGTCATTTTATTAACCTGGGGGAGGATATGAAAAAATATTCCGTTCTTATTTTGTTGTTCACTTCAATACTTTTCGCACAAAACAATATTTATTTTACAACTGAGCCTTCACTTTCACCCGATTCCAAAACAATAATTTTCGCTTATGAAAATGATTTATGGACAGTCCCAACTGTAGGTGGATTTGCGTTAAGATTAACCGGGCTTGAAGGAAGAGAAAGCAATCCAGTATTTTCACCTGACGGCAAATGGATTGCATTTACGGGCAGACAGGACGGCAATGCAAACGTATATGTTATGCCGAGCGAAGGCGGAGAAATCAAGCAACTAACTTATCACGATAAATTTGATGTTGTTGAATCGTGGTCGTGGGATTCTAAAACAATTTATTTTAATTCGTCACGCGCAAATATTGGAACAGTTTATAAAATAAGTATTAATGGCGGAACTCCCGAAAGATTATTTGAAAATTTTTTCAACAGAATTCACAATCTTGTTGAGAGCCCTAAAACAGGAGAATATATTTTTAACGATACATGGGAAAGCTCAATATTCGCGCACAGGAAAAGATACAAAGGCGATTTTAATCCCGACTTAAATTCATATAATCCCAAAACAAAAGAATATAAAGTTCTCACAACTTACCGCGGAAAAGATATGTTCCCTTCCGTTGACAAAAACGGGAATATATATTTTATCTCCGATGAATTTAATGAAGAATATAATTTATACACTTTTGCAAACAACGGGAAAAAACAACTCACAAGTTTTGAATCATCTATTAAAAATCCCAAAGTTAGCGCGGACGGCAGCAAAGTAGTTTTTGAAAAAGATTATCAAATTTATGTTTATGATGTTAATGCCGCTTCATCAAAAAAAGTTGATATAAAATTAAGCGGATTAAATTCGTTAGCAATTGATCAAGATTTTACAATCGACGGAAAAGTTACCGCATTTAATGTTTCGCCGGATAATAAAAAAATCGCATACATTTCCCGCGGACATTTATTCGTTTCCGATATTGAAGGAAAATTTATCAAACAGCTTTTAATAAACCCAAAAGAAAGAGCAGTTGAAGTTTACTGGATGAAGGACAATAAAACACTTCTCTTTTCACAAACTGTAAAAGGAAGAGAAAATATTTTTACAATCGCTGCAGACGGTTCCGGTTCTGCGAAACAAATTACTTCCGATAATAGAAATAATAGAACAATCACAATTAATTCCGACAGAACAAAAGCTCTTTATTACAGCGGACGCGACCAACTAAGAACCCTCGATCTTTCAACTTTAAAAAGCGAGACAATTATTACGGACGAATTCTGGGCATACGGACAAGCGCCCGCGTATTATTCTCCCGATGAAAAATATATTCTTTATACAGCATACAGAAATTTTGAACAGGACGTTTTTGTTTTTGATGTTGATAAAAAAGAATCGTTTCATATAACAAAATCCGGCGTTTCGGAAACTTTGCCGTACTGGTCGCCAGACGGGAAATATATTTATTTTCAGGCAGACCAGCTCAAACCCGCGTATCCATGGGGTTGGAACGATATGGAAATTTTTAGAGTCGCGTTGAAAAAATACGACAGTGAATTTAAAGCGGATAAATTTGAGAACCTTTTTAAAGAAGAAGAGAAAAAAGATTCAACAAAACCAAAAGTCGAAATTGATTTTAAAGGATTAAACGACCGGTGGGAAGTTATTTCGGATGAAACCGGAAATCAATCTTATCCGTATGTAATTCAAAAAGATGATGAAACAACCGTGCTTTATATTTCAAATCACGACAGCGAAGGCAACTCAATTTGGAAAACATCTGTTAAACCTTTTGAAAGCAACAAGACGAACAAAATCGCAAATTCGTCGGCAAATGTTTTAACAATTTCATCAGCAAAAGATGATTATTATGTTTTAATGAGCGGCGATGTTTACAAACTCGATGTTAAAAATAGCAAAACAGAGAAAGTAAAACTCAGCACTACATTCACAAAAAATCTGCAGAATGAATTTGAACAGATGTTTTATGAAACATGGTCGAACATTGACGAAAACTTTTACGACGGAAATTTCCACGGAGCAGACTGGAATAAATTAAAAGAATATTATGGAAGTTTTCTCCCCTATTTAAGAAGCAGAGAAAATCTGCGCGTTCTGCTTCTTGATCTTGAAGGCGAATTAAATTCTTCTCATCAAAATTTTGTTTCCAACGGAGATGAAGAAAAAACATTTCATAAAATAAATACAATGGCTGCCGGACTAATATTTGAGA
>Ga0154415_1105_pt1 | contig 8976 bp, 6 predicted proteins | sample RifGroB2_FD_115919 | JGI IMG/M metagenome (GOLD analysis project Ga0154415, IMG submission 115919) | Ignavibacteria bacterium GWB2_35_6b | reverse complement strand
TATAACGGAAATGGTGAAAGATATAGTAAAAAATGTAAAACAGATTGATCCAAATATAAAAGTTAATCTGCATGCCGTTCCCTGGAGGCGTGATGATTTTGAAGGAGCAATAAAAAAAACAGCGGGGCAGGATTTTAAATCGATCTCACAATATGTTGATTATATATCCCCGATGACATACTCACATATGGTAAAAAGAGAACCCGCTTGGGTTAACTCCGTTGTAAAAGATATTAAAGAAATTTCCGGCGCAAAAATACTGCCGAGTATTCAGGTAGGCATTGCTTACCTTTCAGACAGTTTAACCGTATCTGAGTTCGATCAATGTTTAACCGAAGCTTTAAAAGAACCTTCTTCCGGCGTGGTGTTTTGGAATTGGGATGCTTTGGAAAAGGAAAAAGAAAAATATGAACTCGTGAAAGCAAAAAATAAAATGAAATAAAGTTTGTTCATGCAAAACAGGCAAACAAGTTTTTAGAATTATAAATAAGGAAAACCTATGAGATTAATCATTCAGCCGAATTACGATTTGGTTTCTAAATGGACGGCAAGTTATGTTGTAAAAAGCATTCTTAAATTTAACCCTTCGGCAGACAGATATTTTGTCCTCGGTTTGCCTACCGGCTCTTCACCGATAGGCATGTATAAAGAACTCATCAATCTAAATAAACAGGGAATAATTTCTTTCAAATATGTAAAGACTTTTAATATGGACGAATATGTGGGATTGCGGGAGGATCATCCCGAAAGTTATCATTCATTTATGAATAAACATTTTTTTGATCATATCGATATCAACAGGAAGAACATCAATATACTTAACGGCAACGCGCCGGACCTGAAGAAAGAATGCGAAGAATACGAAGAGAAAATTAAAGAAGCCGGCGGTATTAAATTGTTTGTCGGCGGTGTCGGTCCCGACGGGCACATTGCGTTTAATGAACCCGGTTCCTCTCTTGCCTCAAAAACACGCGTAAAAACTTTAACAACGGACACCATTATAGCCAACTCACGTTTTTTTGATAACGATATTAATAAGGTTCCCAAAACAGCTTTAACTGTCGGCGTTAAAACCGTACTCGATGCCGAAGAAGTTGTGATAATTGTAAGCGGTCTTTCAAAAGCTCTGGCACTTGCAAAATGCGTGGAAGAAGGCGTGAATCATATATGGACTTTAAGCGTGCTTCAACTTCATCCTAAAGGGTTGATTGTTAGCGACGACGCGGCTACTGTGGAACTAAAAGTCGGTACCGTAAATTACTTTAAAGAAATTGAAGCAAAAAATTTAACTCCGAGTTCCCTGTTGGAATCAGTAGAACGAAAAGAAAGCTGAAGTAACAAATAAATAATTTTGCGCAGCTCTATTTAAATATCTGAAACAATATTAAAATTTGAGGACTATATGAAAATTAGTTTAAGTCTCGCCATCGTTGTTCTTTTATTAGTTACGGCAGGATGTTCTTCAACTGAAAAATTAATTGTTGGCCCCAAGCAAGGAGAGAAATGGAGCGCAATTCATCTGTTGGGTTATGAAACGGATAATGATCTAACCGAGCTCGGGAAAATAATTCCCTCTTTGGACAGTATGGGAATTAATGTAGTTATACTTGAAGTGGATTATAATTTTGAATTTCAATCACACCCGGAATTAAGAAGAGGAAAAGAGCAGGTAACAAAAGAAGGCGCGCGCGAGTTTGCAGAAGTTTGCAGGAAGAACGACATTAAACTTATTACCGAATTTCAATGCCTCGGACATCAATCGTGGGCTGAAGAAACTTTTCCTTTGTTAACTCAATATCCTCAATTTGATCTTACGCCGGGAGCTTTCCCCGGCAACAAAGATATTTATTGCCGCGAATGGGACTTGATGAATCCGGAAGTGAATAAAATTGTTTTTGAATTATTGGATGAGATAATTGACGCTTTCCAGGTTGATGCGTTTCATGTAGGAATGGATGAAGTTTTTTTATTGGGCTCCGAATTTTCTCCTTCAACAAAAGGGAAAAATCCCGGCGAACTGTACGCCAAAGCAATCAACGATATTTACAATCATCTTGTAAAAGAAAGAGGAGTTGAAATGCTGATGTGGGGCGACAGGCTTTTCGACGGAAAGGATCTTGAATTCGGCGAATGGGAATCATCGTTAAACGGAACCGCTTCCGCTGTTGATATGATTCCGAAAGATATTATAATTTGCCCGTGGCATTACGAAAACATGCCGGCGTATCCTTCGCTTCCGATGTTTATTGAGAAAGGATTCCGTGTACTTTCCACAAGCTGGAGAGACGTTGAGGCGGCTAAATCATTAATAAACTACAGCAATGAAATTAAAAGCCCGAGTATGCTGGGACATCTTTTTACTATGTGGGGCAGAGCGGATGTGTTAAAATTCCCGACGCTTGTTGAATGCATAAACTTGACAAAGTAATCATATACATGAATTTCATTTTTACGCCGGATTTAAAAATCGCAGGAATTTGATTTATCAAATTCCTGCGAAAGGAAGGAAAATTATTCAGCAGGAATGATACACGTTACAATCGTTCCTTTATTTTTCGCGCTTTCTATTTTTAATTGTCCGTTTAACGCTTCAATAAATTCTTTGATTAAATATAAACCGAGCCCGGTTCCTTTTTCGTTTTTTGTCCCTTGCGACGAAACAACGGAATCGCCGAAAAGTATTTCATCAATTTGAGTTCTCGACATTCCTATTCCCGTATCGCTTACCCGTATAATTATATTTCCATTATTTTTTTCGGATGTTATTTGTATGCTTCCTTCTTCACGGGTGAATTTAATGGCGTTCATTAAAAGGTTTCTTAAAATTGTGTTGATAATATTTTCATCTGAAAAAATTGTAATTCCGGGCTGAATATTTTTCGTGATGCTTATTTTTTTCTGTTCTGCGTGCGGTTTAAAAAGTTCATAATTATTTGTAATCAATTGTGTAAGATCTATTTTTTCCGGTTCAGGTTTTATTCCCATCATTTGGAACTTTGACCATTGCAGAAGATTTTCCAAAAGATTATAAATATTCCGTGTCGCTAAATTTATATTAGCAGATAAAAATCCGGCATCCTCTTTACCAATGGTGTTAATTTCTTTCGCAAGAAATTCGCTGTTGCTTAACAAATATGAAAATGGACCCTTAAGATCATGAGCGATTATGGAAAAGAATTTGTCTTTCGCTGAATTTAATTCTTCGAGTTCTTTTGTTCTTAACTTTACTTCTTTTTGAAGCTCTTCGTTTCTATTTCGTATTGATATTGTCCGGATGCTATAAATTATGTACAGAATAAAAAGAAATAAAATTATACTCAAAATCCTGAACCAAGCAGTTTCCCAAAACGGCGGAACAACGGTAATATAAATATGTTTTTCATAATCCCATTGCTGATGCGCCCCGAGACGCGCTTTAATTTTAAAAATATATTCTCCGCTCGGCAGATTTGTATATGTTGCCGTTCTTGTTTCAATATCTGCGGGAATATAAGTTTCGTCGAAGCCTTCCAATTTGTATTCGTAATTTATTGACTGCGGCGCTGTAAAATTTAAAGCAGATAATTCAATTGAAATAGAATTTTGATTATAACCCAAAGTTATATTTTCCGAATTGTCAGCAGTATTTATTTTACGCAGCAAACCTAATTTAACTGGTTTGTTGAATATTTTTAATTGTGTGATTTCAATTTGCGGCTGTGAATAGTGCACTTTAATATTTGCGGGATTGAATTCAAGAAGTCCCTGCATACTGCAGAAATATAAATTCCCGTTTTGTTTGTTGTAAAAACTTCCTTCCAAAAACTCTTGAAACTCAACACCCTCATAATTTGTAAATGAATCAAAAGTTGCTTTTGCAGAGTTAAATTTTGCAAGCCCGTTTCGCGTGCTTACCCAAAGATTATCGGCGGCATCGAACTGTAATCCGTAAACATAATTATTAGCAAGGCTGTATTGAGTAAAAGGATATGAATTTGCACCTGGAGAATAGTTAAGTTTATAAACACCATCTCCGAAAGTACCTATCCAAAAATTATTTTGTTTGTCCTGGATTATGTTTAATGCCCCGGTAGAAAAGGAATTTTCCGATTTACCGTTTTTAAGCTTTATGTTCCTGGTGAAGTTTTCAACCGGATAATGTTTATAAATTCCTCTGTAAGTTATAATCCAAATATTTCCTTCATTATCTTCGTAAAGTTTATTTATCCTGTTGTCGAAATTTTCCAGGCTGTCCGTATCAAGTTTTGTAAATGAATTTTCAGCCGGGTCGTAAATAGTTACGCCGCTGTAATATGTGCCTATCCATATTTTCCCGTTTCGCGCTTCAAGCAGGCTCAGTATCCTGTTGCTTGAAATGCTTTGCCTGTTTTGGGGATCGGAAACAAAGGTAACGAAAGCACCAGTGTTTTTATCGAATCTATTCAATCCTTTGTTTAATGTTCCTATCCACAGGTTCCCGGTTCTATCTTTAATAATTGACGTAATCCTATCGTCGCTTAATTTATAATGTGTAAAAATATTTTTCTTCTTATCTAATTTTGTAAGCCCTTTCCATGTGCCGATCCATACAACATCGTTTTCATCCTCAAGCACAGCTGTTACATGATTATCCGGCATGGAATTTTTTGTGAACGGATTATTTTTGTAATGAACAAAATTGAGTGAGTGCGGACTTAACTTGTTTAATCCATCACCGTATGTTCCAATCCACAATACCCCGGCATTATCTTCCATTAAAAAATTAATATCATTTTCCGTTAAGCTGCCCTGTTCTTCAGGATTATTTAACCATGCCTGGAAAGTTATTTGCCCTGTTGTTTTGTTCTCAATAACTTTATTTAAACCGCCTCCCCAAACGCCTATAAAAATTTCACCTGAAGAAGTTTCGCAAATTGCGTTAATACTGTTACCGCTTATGCTTCCATTTATTCCAGGTTTGTGAGTAAATTGAGTTATGTTTTTAGGAGAAAGATTTTCATGCGAGGAAAAATTATTTATCTTAAAAAGTCCGGCAGCATCTGTTGCAATCCAAATATTGGAATTTCTATCCCGGTGAATTTTTCTTATCCACCTGTTTTCCGTAATTCCTTTTGTGAAAAGAAATTTGTTTAAATCTATAAATTTCCCTGTGCTTAATTCAAGTATGTTTAAACCGCCGTATGTACCTACCCATAAATATTTATCGTCTACGTCATAATAAAGTGCCGTGATGTGATTATCGAGGAGAGCATTGTTTTTAGTCTTGTCTTTTCTGTAATGAAAAAATTTTTCCGTACGTTTGTCAAAATAATCAAGCCCGTTATAATTTGTTCCAATCCAGAGATTCCCCGAATTGTCGCTGACCATTGCAGTTGTGTTGTTATCAACAATTGAATTAGGATTTTTTTCATCGTGGGTGAAACGAGTAAATGTTTCATTTTCCGGGTCAAATTTATTTAAACCGCCTTCGTCGGTTGTAATCCATAAATTGTAATCGGTGTCTTCAAGAACTGTTCTTACATAATTATCAGAGAGAGAGTTGTTATTGCCCGGTTCATTTTTATAATGAATAAATTTATAGCCGTCGTATTTGTTTAAACCTTCCTGTGTGCTTATCCACAAAAAACCTTTTGAGTCCTGGAAAATATTTAAAATTATACTTTGAGAAAGTCCATGTTCAACTGAAATTTTTTCAAATTGATATTTATGTGGCTCCGAGTACGTTACCGATAAGAACAACAAAAAAAATATTATTATATATGACCGCAAATTATTCCCGATTTTTCAAAATTATTAGTGCTAAAATTACCTATATATAATCGAAAATTGTTATAAAGTTTAAAGAAAATTAATTTAGTAAACAGACAAGAAGTCTGGCATTGTTAGTACAAAACCTTGAAGAAAATTCATAGTAAAAATTCAACGGGTGATTTTAAGAATAATTATATTATGAAAAATAATTATCAAAAAAAAAGCCAGGCTTTAAGTTGTTAACTAAATTACTCCGCAATGAAGTTAGAAAATTCATAGAAGAACATAAAGACTTTTCTGCCCCAGAAATTATTTTAAAATATTCTTCCAATAAAAATCTTCCAATTAAAGAAATAGCGGAACAAGTTGAATGCATTAAAAAAGCGGAAAAGAAACTTCCGGAACTCAGCAAACATAATTTGCTTTATAAAAAAGTTTCGCTTGAACAGGCATCGTCGGAATTAACTGCAAATTATAAATCACAAAAAATAAAAGGGGAACGAATTATAGATTTAACCGGCGGGCTCGGCATTGATTCAATATATTTTTCGAAAAATTTTGAAGAAGTAATTTATTGTGAATTAAACGAAGAACTTGCTGAAATAGCAGAATATAATTTCAAAGTTTTGGGAATAAAAAATATTGTTGTAAAAAAAGGCGACGGAATAAAAACAGTAAATGAATTTTCTGATGATTATTTCGATTGGATATTTGTTGACCCTTCGCGGAGAGATAAAGACAAACGATCAGTTGATATAAAATATTATTCACCGGATGTAGTAGAAAACATGAATTTGTTTTTGAGCAAATCAAAAAATATATGTTTTAAACTCGCACCCGCTTTTGATATAAAAGAAGCGGAAAGAATTTTTCCAACCATGAACGAATTTTCCGTTGTGTCGGTTAAAAACGAATGCAAAGAAGTTTTGTCGTTTTTTAACAAAGGGAATCAAAAGAAAATAAAATCGGCAGCGATTTTAAAAGAAGAAAACGATACAGAAATTTTTGAAAGTGAAATTGATAAAAATATTGAAACAGAATTTTCATTTCCGGGAAAAGGAATGTTTTTTTACGAACCCGACGCCGCTATTACAAAAGCGGATTTAACAAAACTTATCGCTGAAAAATATAATCTAAAATTTATAAACCCTCTTTCGGATTATTTAATTTCGGAAAACGATATTCAAAGTTTCCCCGGCAGGAAATTTAAAATATTGTTCACCGATTTTTATAATGAGAAAAAAGTAAAACAATATTTATCAAAAGAAAAAATTGATAAAGCCAATATTGCCCGCGGTAATTTCCCTCATAAACCCGAAACTATAAAAGAAAAATTAAAACTTAGAGACGGCGGCGATTACTATTTGTTTTTCACAAAAGATAAAAATGATAAGTTGATTTTTATTAATACCGTTAAATAAATATCCCCGTTTTTAGGGATTGTTTTATAATGCTTTCCTTCATTATTTTCACGGTTATTTTGGATAGGGAAAATATGAAAGTTAACTCTTTATACACCGCAGCCTTTGCGGCAGCATTACTTTGTTTAGTTTTATTCTTATCCGTAAAAACTTATTATGATGTTACCGATTCTAAATATGAATTTGAAAAAGAAGAAAACAAGAAAATGCCCTTTCCCCAAGAACTTCTTGAATTTCAGTTAAAAGATCCGGTTACAAATAAAGTTCCTCCCGGCATGTTCGCGCGGCAGACAGAGTTTGTAAATAAACTAAACGAACAAAATAAATTATTAAAAATTAGCGACCTTGTTCCGGGAGTATGGGAAGAAATGGGTCCGGATAACATTGGCGGAAATACACCTGCGCTTGTTATGGATTGTAAAAACCACAATATACTTTTAGCCGGTTCCGCACACGGCGGAATTTGGAAATCAACAAACGGAGGAGAAAGCTGGGTTAGAACATCTTCAACTCCATTTGCGTTGAAATGCATTCGTAAAATTGTTCAAGATATAAGACCGGGAAAGGAAAATATATGGTACGCAATTACCGGACTTGACTGGACATTGCCAGGCACAGGTTATCAAGGAGTATTTAAATCAGTTGATAACGGCGATACATGGCGGCAGCTTGAATCAACCGCATACGGGAACGATGATTTTCAATCAACTTATGACCTTACTCTGGATACAAATAATTTAAATGAAGATATAGTTTATGTCGCGGTAAATAGAGCAATTAAAAGAAGTAATGACGGCGGGATTACATGGGAGAATGTTCTCGGGATTCCAAATAATAATACCAACGATTATGGAGCAACATCGGTTTTATTTTCAGAAAACAATATACTTTATGCCGCTGGGTCTTTTTCAACCGGCGGAGGAATGTGGAGATCTGAAGACGGGTTTAATTGGACAAAAATCAGCCCGCAAGGTTTTCCTCTTAACTATACAATAGCGTTGCTTAAAGACGCTCCGTCGAATCCTAATATTATTTACATGCTTATGTTTGGGAATAATAACGGACAGACAAATACAGCCGGGCACCAGCTCTGGAAATATACTTATTTAAACGGCGACGGGAACGGCAGCGGAGGTCAATGGGAAAACAGAAGTGCGAACTTAAAATTCAAAACAGGAATTGGCGATTTTTTGGCGGAGCTTGGCTCATATTTTGGGTATTGCCTTACGCTTGACGTTAAACCCGACGACGAAAATTTTGTTCTTATAGGAGGAGGAAGTTTAACTCGGTCTAAACACGGATTCGGCAGTACTGATAATAATATGCTGGGCGGCGAAACAAAATTTTTGCACCCGGATATGCAGAGCGGTTTCTTTCATCCCGACGACAGTGAAACATACTTTTGCGGAACCGACGGCGGTATATACAAAACAAATGAAATTTCTTCTGATGTGATTAAGTATGTATGGCCTGTTCATTTTGAAAGCATGAATAACAATTATAACATAACTCAATTCTACACCGTTACACTTGCGCCGGAAACAGGAAACAATTTAATAATAGGCGGAACCCAGGATAACGGAACTATCGGAGTAAAAGAAAATAAAAGCTGGGCTACTATTTCGGGCGGCGACGGCTTTTACACGGCAATTGCTCCCGTAGAAGACGATAGAATTTATACCGATATACAGAACGGTTACTTGATGAGATCGGATAGGAAATTCAGTAACCCTATTTATATAACTCCTTCACAATCAGTATCCAGGTCTTTTTCGGTACCGTTTGTTCTCGATCCCAATAATTCAAAACTTCTATATTTTGCCGC
>Ga0154415_1118_pt2 | contig 9506 bp, 7 predicted proteins | sample RifGroB2_FD_115919 | JGI IMG/M metagenome (GOLD analysis project Ga0154415, IMG submission 115919) | Ignavibacteria bacterium GWB2_35_6b | reverse complement strand
TAATTTCTTCTGATTCTTTTAAAACTTTTTTTGCTCTCTGTTTATCTTTTACAGCGCATGCTGTTGCTATAGCGTTTATCAAAACCGAAATTGCCGCGAATGAATTTGTATAAAGCATATTATCACTTTTCACAATAAGGTTGGCTTTTGTAAAAAATGTAACGGGCGAAGCGTGTTTGTTTGTAACAGATATAACATCAATTTTTCTTTTGTTCGCGTATTCCGCAACTTCAATAGTTTCTTTTGAATACGGCGGGAAAGAAAAAACTATCAACAAATCTTTCGGGTTTAAATACAAAATTTGTTCATTAAACAACGTATGAGAATGCTGAAGAATTGATGAACTGACTCCAACCTGCGTTAATTGGTATGCCAAAATCTCCGCAAGCAAATATGATATTCCGAGTCCAGCTGTAAAAACTCTTTCCGATTTTATAATTCTTTCTATTACATAATCAAAAGTTTTCCGTTCAACAAGGTTCATAGTATCATTAATATTTTTTATATCGTGGTTTGCTACTTCTACAAGTAAATCTTTCTCAGCCGTTCTTTTTTCAAAAAGCGGAAACATTTCGTTACTGTATAATTCTTTTTGCAGCGAACCGGCTATAGCGTCGCGCATTTCGCTGAAGCCTTTAAATCCAACTCGCTGTGAGAACCTTACTATTGATGCCACACTTGCGCCGGTAGAAACCGACAAATCATGTACATTTAGAAAGGGGATTTTGTCAAAATTATTAATAACGTACTCGGCAATTTTCTTCTGATTCTTCGGAAGAGAATTGTACTTGTTCGTAATTTTTTCTTTTATTTCTTTGTAACGATCCATAATTATAAAAGCTCACATTTTATTGTGAGCTTTTTAGATTTTTATTTTATTAATATCATTTTTTTTGAAATGGAGCTTGTGCCGGCCTGCAAGGAATAAAAGTATATTCCTGAAGTAAGATTAGTTGCGTCGAAATTATATAAATGCGTTCCTGCTTCAAGAGTTTCGTTCACGAGTTCCGCGACTTGCTCGCCGAGCATATTGAATACTTTTAAAACAACATTTGATCTTTGCGGCAGTCCGAAAGAAATATTTGTCGTTGGATTAAAAGGATTCGGATAATTCTGGTTAAGAACATATTCCGAAGGAACATTATTTAACTCTGATTCTATTGAAGTTAACTGTCCAAACTTTTGTGCGGCAAGATTCATATTTGCCAGCATTTCAGCCTGATCTGTACCAACAGAAACCGCAAAATAAAATGATTTACTTTCCCCGGCTTCAAGCGAATCCTGCTCACCACCCAAAATACCAACTCCGCCGTCTGCATCTGTAGTTAATGTATCGGTATCAAACGTACCTTCACTTAACCAATTATAATAATTAGAATCGGATAATTCATAGTCGTCATACCATTTAAATACCTGAGCAGAAGCAGTCGGTTCAGATAAAATTTTTATTCCTACATAATGAATATCAAATTGAGTCAATATTTGATTTGCTTCATCGTAAAATATTTTATCGTCTTCCCAGGTAAAATCAACATATTGAACAACATCCAATCCCGGCAATACTGGTTTTTTAGTTTCTTCTTGATTTTTTATATCACATTTGACAAGGAAAAAACTTTCGTTATTCCAGCCATATACATTTTGGACAAGCAAAAAATTTGGCGGTAATTCGCTGTATGCATTGTTAGTTGCCCCAGCTGTTTCAAAATCACTTAATTCCGGATTTGCAACAGCTTCAATTTCAGTTTCGATATCTAAGTCTTTCCAATAATCCAAAACTTCATAAGGATTACCGGCTGCAATTACAGATATTCTGTTAATATGCTGCAGCGTATCTGTGCCTACTGTTGTAAAAACTCTTATAGCGCCGTAATCGTCAACTCTAACATTTATTTTCCCAGTGCCAAAGGTAATTTGCGCTTCGGCGACACTGCATAGAAAAACAAATATTAAAGCGCTTGCAAGAAGAATGTGTAATTTTTTTTTCATCTAACACCTCTTTGTTGATTATTGAATAAAATAACTAATTAAAATCACTGCCATCCGAAAAGGTTGGGAGGAATTAATAACAGAAAACCCAACAGCATTAAAATTATCTGCAAAGGAATAACCCACTTTGCCCATTTTTCCCATGGAACTTTTGCCATCGATAAAGCTCCCATTGTTACGGCAGAAGTAGGAATTATTATATTAGTATATTCACCAAGCTGAAACGCTAATATTGATGTTTGTCTCGTAACTCCCGCAAGGTCGGCGAGCGGAGCCATAATAGGCATAGTTAATGCCGCCTGCCCGCTTCCGGAATGAACAAAGAAATTAATTATTGACTGCACAATAAACATTTTTTGAGATGCGAAGATTGGAGATGAAGACTGAATGTATGGGGATAGATTATATAAAACCGTATCTATTATATGTCCGTCTCTCGAAATTACCAACGTTGCTCTTGCGAGCGCAACAATAAGCGCAGTTCCCACCAAATCTTTTGCGCCGGTTATAAAACTTTTAATCAGCGCATCGCTTTTTAATCCGCCGATAATTCCCGCCGCGATTCCCATTATAAAAAATACAGCCGCAATTTCTTCAATATACCAGCCTAAATATATAACGCCGATTACAATCAAAACCAAAGAGAGAGCAAATGTAAGAAGAACTAATTTTTGTCTGACGCTGAAATGATTTGTAGTGTTATAAAGATTTTCAAAATGTTCATTTTTTCTTCTTTCGTTATCCTCATTGTACATCGGACTTATTTCAGGCTTACGTGAAAGTTTTCTCATATAATAAAGTAAAAAGCCGATTGCGACAAATGTTGAAATCAGCCAACAAATTACACGGTAGCCGATTCCGGAAAACAAAGGAACATCTGCAATACCTTGCGCGATGCCTACGTTAAAAGGATTTAAATAGGCGCTTGCAAAACCAACATGAGCTCCGACCAAAGGAATTGCTACGCCAATTATTGAATCATATCCGAGCGCAAGACAAATAGGAACAAGTATTAATACAAAAGGGATTATTTCTTCATTCATACCGAAAGTTGCGCCGCCCAATGAAAACATAAAAAACAAAACCGGGATAAACATCTTTTGTAAAAACGAAGATGACCGATGGGCTACCGCTAATTTATTTATGAGTGAATTGATTGCATCCGTTTCTGCAAGAACATTAAACGCGCCGCCGACTATTAATATAAACCCGATTATCAGAGCCGCTTCAACAAATCCTTTTAAAGGTGATATAAATAAATCAAAAAAACCTTGCGGATTACTATCAACATATTTAAATGAGTTTTGTACAACTACTTCTCTTCCGTCAATTACGGCGCGTTCGTATTCTCCGCCGGGAATTATCCATGTAAGTGCGGCAATTAATATGAGCAAAGAAAAAATCAATAAATAAGTGTTGGGCACTCTGAATTTAAATTTCTTCTTTTCACTCATTTAATAACTTCTCTCTTTTTGAGATCAAATTTATCTCCGCTGATTAATACGTGAAGTTTCATATCGCTGATGCCGAGATTGCCGTTTTTATCTTCGCGAATATTATTTGAGTTTGTCGGGTCGTAAACCAAAACTTGGTAGCTGCCTAAAACTTCAAAAGTATCATCGGGATAAACTATTATTGAAGTAGATTCATCAATAGCCACGCCTATTAAATGCGGATGTTCAATCAAAGTAGAAATTGTTCTGTTATGTCTTTTGCGTTTAAGAAAATGCTGATCAATAATTACTGTTTTTAAAAAACCGAAACCTTGTTTTACTTCAACATTTCCTTTTTCAATTGTTACAAACGAACTTGTAGAATCGTTATGAACAAGTTCATTTCCGGTAATCATAACTTCGCTCATAACAGCGGCGCCTGCGCTTGAGCCGCCGACAGTGCCACCATTGTTATAAATATTAAAAACTTTTTGTAATAACTTTGATCCGAGCATATCTCTTGTAAGATCACTTTGGTCGCCTCCTAAAAAGAAAACCGCGTTAGCCCAATCCATTTTATTAAGATTAGTTTCATCGTCTGCGGTTTCTTTCGTAAATAAAAGGTAATCCGATTGAGCGCCGAGATCGGTAAATTCTTTCACCTGTTCTTGGCTGTTCTCAACAGGATTTGAACCCGCATTAGGGATAACGATAATTTTAGCTTCCGATCCGCCGGCGAGTTCAACAAATTTTTTAACTATTTCACTTGTCTGCACTCCGCCAACAATTACTAATTTTCCTTTTGCTTGAGAATTGGTTTGAATGAAGAAGACAAAAGACAAAAAAACTATAACTGTAAATTTTCTTTTCATATTTATTAATTCTCCTTAACAAGTTCCAAAGCTATTTCTGCTGATTTAAATAAATCTTCTTTATAAATGTACTCATCATTTGAATGAGGATTTTGCGCTCCGATGCCCAGATTTATTGATTCAATTCCCCTTCCATTCAGCGAGTTTGCGTCGCTGCCGCCGAGTGATATTTTAGGAATAGGCTGCAATCCTACTTTCTCAATGGCACGAACAACTTCTTTATAAACTGAAGAAGATTCAAGAATTGTGTACGGCAGAAAATCCCAGAAATATTCCAATTCCATTTCTGCGTTAGCAAGCTCAGTTTCTCTTTTGAATGTATTCACAAGCAAGTCGAAATAATTTTCTGCTTTCTTCAAATCAAAAGATCTTACTTCTCCAACTAAATCAGTAACCTCCGGAATAACATTAACCGCAGAACCGCTTTTCATAATTCCTATGTTCATAGTTGTTTCTTCATCAATTCTGCCAAGAGGAAGTTTGCTGATTGCTTTTGCAGCAACCAATAATGAATTGATTCCTTTTTCTGGTGCGATACCCGAATGTGAAGCTTTTCCTATAATTTTCAAATTAAAACCCATCGCGCCGCAGGCTGAACAAATAAAATTGCCAGGGCGATAACCGGAATCAAAAATAAATCCTTTTTTTATTGCCCCGCTAACGCCGAGATTTTTTGAACCGAATAAAGTTGTTTCTTCACAAGTAGTGAATGCAACTGTAAAATCTTTAACTTTGATTTTTTCCTGCACAATTTTTTCGAGAATATAAAGAAGAACGGAAATACCGGCTCGGTTATCAACCCCAAGAACAGTATCGCCGGATGAAACAATTCTGTCTTCCAGAATTACGGGTTTAACGTTTTCGGTTGAACGTGCAGTATCCATGTGAGACAGAAGCACAAAATCGCCGCCGGTTCCAATTTTACAAATCAAATTACCGGTATTACTATTTGTAAATTTTGTTGAATCATCTTCAATAACGAAATAATTATATTTAGCAAGAAATGATTTGATATAATCTGCAAGTGGTTTTTCGTTTCCGGAGAGCGCATTGATTTTTGCAACTTCTAAGAATAGATTTATTAATCTTGGATTGTTCATCTGTAACTCTAATTACAAAATTATTAATTACTGTAATAACTATTACAGATTATAAAAAAACTTTTACTAAGTCAAGTGATATTTTACGAATGTTATTTTGTCTTTATTTAAAAAGAATTTTCTAACCGTTTATGTTATCGTTTGTCCTTATAAAATGTAAGAATTCAATTTTGTGTGGTTTTATTTCATTTAAAAAAATTCTTAGTATTAACAAAATTTCATGCTTTCAGTTTATAAAAATAAACGCCGCTGGATAAACTGCCAGTATCAAACTTAACTTTATATTTTCCGGCTCACATTACGCCGTTAACCAATACAACATTTTGAGGCTGCAAATTTTATTAATTGTAGGCCCATCATAATTTTATGCATTTCAAATTTTATAAATTTTAGTGAATCCAATTCTTGTTTTTTTTCAATATTCTTCAGTTGTATTGCTTGATTAGCTGAAGGAAAAATACTAATTTGTGATTGCATATAAGTTGTCAGACAACTGTTGGATAAAATGGCAAATTAGATATTGATCAAGTTAATTTCACTTACAAGTAAGAATTAGTTTTTGTATCTGTTTTTTTGTTAAGCGTTTGTCATTGATGGTCGGTAAGAAGTAAATTTATCACTACGATTTTAATAATGCGAATACTTTTATATGATTTTAAGTACGAAATTCTTTTATACACAAGGCATCTATGTTTTTAAGTTCAAAAAAAAATTTAAGTCAATGAGGTATAACAAATGTTTACCAATTCTTTAAGATCGTTATTAGTAATAATTATTGTCTTATCTTTTGCAAACTGCAAACAAAATAACTTTGAGGTTAATATTGCTAAAATTGACCACGACAGAATTATATCAGCAGCTGACAAATATCTTCTCGAAGAACCGGTAACTATAACATCAACAATTGCAGAAAGAAGCGCTGGAGGAATACATGACTTTTATTCCGAAGGAGATTATTGGTGGCCCGACACTGAAAATCCGGACAGCCCATATGTTCGTCGCGACGGTATGACAAACCCCGAAAATTTTACCGCTCACCGTAAAGCTATGGTTCGTTTAAGTATTCAAGTTGCAACTCTTGCAGCAGCATACAAAATAACGGGCAATATAAAATACGCAGATAAAGTAATTGAACACATTAAAGCATGGTTTGTTAACGATGAAACAAGAATGAATCCAAACCTGCTTTATGCTCAAGCAATTAAAGGAAGATTTACCGGAAGAGGAATTGGAATAATTGATACGATTCATCTGGTAGAAGTTGTACAAGCAATTATTGTTTTAGAAAAAGCCGGAGTGATTAATAAAGATGATATTGCCGCAATTAAAAATTGGTTCGCCGATTATCTTACATGGATGACAACACATCAATACGGTATTGATGAAAGAAACAACGGAAACAATCACAGCACTTGCTGGGCAATACAGGTCGCAGAGTTTGCAAAACTTACAGGGAACGACGAACAACTAAACTTCTGCAGAAAAATGTTTACAGATACTTTAATTCCGGATCAAATGGCAAAAGACGGAAGCTTCCCGAAAGAACTTGAAAGAACAAAACCTTACGGCTACGCCCTGTTTAATCTTGACGCTATGACAACACTTTGCCAAATAATTTCTGATGATGAAAATAATTATTGGAATTTTAACACACCCGACGGCAGGAACATGAAAAAAGCTGTTGAGTTTATGTATCCTTTTATAAAAGATAAAAGCACCTGGACTTATCAGCAAGATGTAATGTATTGGGATGATTGGCCTGTCAGGCAGCCGAGTCTTTTATTTGCCGGCATAAATTATGAAGAACAAAAATATATAGATTTATGGAAAACATTAAACCCTGATCCGGATAAAGAAGAAATAATTAGAAATTATCCGATTCGTCAGCCCGTCCTTTGGGTGAATTAATATAGGTGTAATTATGAAATTAAAAATAATTCTATCATCAGTATTCATTTTACTTTCTATTTCAAACAGTGTTCTTGCTCAAAATAAACTCGAAGAGTTTTTTGGAAATCTTAATGAATCAAATGAAAATATTTTTGAAGACAAAAGTTTCCGGCAAACAATAAATATAAATGATAACTGGTACTATCTTGAAGATAATATGGATGCACCGGAAAATCTTTTGCAGTCTAATAAACAATGGGAGAAAATTAATCTTCCGCATACATGGAATAACTTTGATGCAACTGATGCTGAGCCAGGCTACAGAAGAAACGCAAGCTGGTATGAAAAAAATCTATTTGTTCCTGTTTTAAATAAAGGAACAATTTTGAAATTATATTTTGAAGGCGTAAACATAACGAGCGATGTTTACGTAAATGGACAAAGAGCAGGAGGACATATTGGCGGTTATTTGGGTTTTGAAATTGACATTACACCTTTTATAAAAGAAAATTCTACTAACATTATTCTTGTCCGCGCTGATAATTCTTACAACCCTGAAGTTCCTCCTTCACAAAAATCCGACTTCGTAATTTTCGGAGGAATATCAAGAGATGTTTGGTTAAAAGTTCTTCCTTCATCTTATATAAATAGAATTCACATTAGCACGCCTGATGTTTCTGAAACTTCCGCTTCAACTCATGTAAAAGTTTGGATAGAAAATAATGCTGATTTTAAAAATTTATCAATCAAAGCAGCTGTAAAAGATAAAGACAATAATGAAGTTCTTAAGTTTACCAAAGCTTTAAGTTTAGAAAAAATAATTGAATTTGATTTTACTGAACTTAATGCACCAAACTTATGGTCAACAGATAATCCATATTTATATACTGTTGAAATTAGTTTAAAGAATGATGACAAGTTGATAGATACCTATTCAGACAGATTCGGCTACAGGTGGTATGAATTCAAAAACAACGGACCGTTTTATTTAAATGGTAAAAGATTATTATTAAGAGGAACACACAGACACGAGGAATATGCCGGACTCGGAAACGCTTTGCCAAATTCTCTGCACCGAAAAGATATAGAAATGATAAAAGAAATGGGCGCTAACTTTGTAAGATTGGCGCATTATCCTCAAGATCCAGAAGTTTATAAAACATGCGACGAATTAGGAATTATAGTGTGGGATGAAAACCCATGGTGCCGCGGAGGCATCGGGAATGAAGAATGGAAAAATAACGACAGAAAAATTCTTTCCGAAATGATAGATCAAAATTATAATCACCCAAGTATAATTATTTGGTCACTTGGAAATGAGATTTACTGGCTGCCGGATTTCCCCGGCGGTGGGAATATTGATTCCATAAAAGTTTTCTTAAAAGAGTTAAATGACATCGCTCATGAAAAAGATCCTTACAGATTAACATCAGTAAGAAAATTTTATGAAGGTTCGGATATAGTTGATGTTTTCTCCCCTTCAATATGGGCTGGTTGGTACTCAGGCGTTTATAAAGGTTATCAAAAAGCAATTGAAGATTCACAAAATAAATACCTGAAATTATTGCACGTTGAATACGGCGGTTCAAGTCATGTTGGAAGACATACCGAACAACCAATTACGGGGGACGGTTTCTTAAATCCCAATGAATGGGAAGAAAATGTAAACCAGGTAAAAGTTCAAAACGTAGCAAACATCGGCGATTGGAGTGAAAGTTATATTGCAGATTTATTCGACTGGCATTTAAGATTTTCCGAACAATCGGAAACTTTAACAGGAAACGCGCAATGGGCGTTTAAAGATTTTGCTACACCGCTGCGTCCTGAAAATCCAATACCGTATATGAATCAAAAAGGTTTAGTTGACCGCGAAGGTAAACCAAAAGACGCATATTATGTTTTTAAAAGTTATTGGAATACAAAAAATAAATTCTGTTATATAGAATCACATACATGGACAGACCGAAGCGGCCCCGAAAATCTTAAACGCGAAGTCTGCGTTTACAGTAACTGCGAAGAAGTAGAATTATTGTTAAACAGTGTAAGTCAAGGAAAACATAAAAAAGATATAACGAAATTTCCTGCTTCGGGTTTAAGTTGGAATATAAATTTCATCTCGGGGAAAAATATTCTTGAAGCAATCGGTTATGAAAACGGTAAAGAAATTACGAGAGATAAAATCGAAGTTAATTATTCGTTCGTAAAAAACGGCACAGCAGACG
>Ga0154415_1113_pt2 | contig 9913 bp, 7 predicted proteins | sample RifGroB2_FD_115919 | JGI IMG/M metagenome (GOLD analysis project Ga0154415, IMG submission 115919) | Ignavibacteria bacterium GWB2_35_6b | reverse complement strand
AAACATTAAAATATCTCAAACATGCGTACTTCAATCCAAATTGTTCCTCATACATTTTTGAATATAGTTCACCGTCAAGTTTTGTTATTCCGTACGGTGATTTTGGTTCCGGTTTCATTTCTGTTTTTTTCGGAAGTATCGGATCGTCACCATAAACCGCGGCGCTGCTTGATAGAACAATTTTTTTTACTTTATTTTTTTTTGACGCTTCAAGCAGATTTAAATACCCATTAAGGTTTACGTTAATGCATTCTTCCGGTTTTTCAATCGACTCAGGTACAGAAACCATTGCCGCCATATTAAAAACATAGTCACTTCCGGAAATAATTTTTTCTATTTCATTTTTGTCTTCGATGCTGATTTTATGAGAACGAACATTTTTTAAATGAGATATGTTTCCTTCAAATCCTGTTTTCAAATTATCAATTATATGTACTTCGGCATTTTTATAACTCCAATACTCTGCAAGATGGCTTCCAATAAATCCAGCGCCGCCGGCAATTACTATTTTCATTTAAATTAATTCCTATACTTATTAAAAAACACAACCTTATGAAAACAAAAACACATGATTTAAAATACTGATTTTGAATCCAAGTTATCGAATAATTTTTATCTACTTTCAGGAAAATAAGTTATAGTTATATGTAAGATTTAATTTGCGCAGGTGTCAAAAAAAATATATTTTTTTGCCACTTCGGGGATACAAAAACCATGTTAATAATTTGTTGATAACCGGGCGTTGTGAAACGTTTCACGTACTATGTGTTTTTTGTCAGTTTGTGGAAATCTTTCTTTTTTTGTGAGCACACAATTAAATTCTGTTTGTTAATTGATTATAAAATAATAACTTGGGTTCCGCTTTTTAATGTTAATAAATTGTTTATAAAACAAAGTCAATAAGTTTTTACTTTTTTTTTGTTTTTTTTGCTGGTGTTTTTTTCATCTTAATTTTGTGGATAATTTTTCAATGAGCAGTATAAGCCCTGAGTTCAAAACCTCTGTTGATCCGGCTCAGACCTGGAAAGAGTGTTTAAAAATAATACGAGAAAACGTTCCATTCATAACCTATAATACTTGGTTCCTGCCAATTAAACCGATCGAAATAGAAGAAAATATATTAAAAGTTTCAGTGCCAAACAGTTTTTTTGTTGAATGGATTGATGAACACTATAATACTTTAATAAACAAGACGTTAAACCAGGTGATCGGAGAATCTGCAAAACTTGTTTATGTTGTTGGTGAAGACAAAGAAGATAATTTGGTTACGGAAAATATAAAGTCCCCTTCTCATGAAGTTGATAACTTTAAAAAGAACACTTCAACAAAAAAAGATTACGAAAGTTTTTTAAATCCTCGTTATATTTTTGAAAATTTCATAAAAGGAGAGGGCAATCAGCTTGCCCGCGCGGCTGCTTTTGCCGTTGGAGACAGTCCCGGAGAAACATCCTTTAATCCTCTTTTTATATACGGCGGTGTTGGTTTAGGAAAAACACACTTAATACAGGCGATTGGAAATAGAATTATCACAAAATATCCAAACAAAAGAGCAATTTATTTGTCGGCAGATATTTTTACCGTTGAGTTCGTTGAGGCAATTCAATCAAACAGTGTTAATGATTTTTCTGCTCATTACAAAAGCATGGATGTTTTAATAATTGACGACATACAGTTTCTTATCGGAAAAGAAAAAACACAGGATTTGTTTTTTCATATTTTTAATACTTTACATCAGTCGGGAAAACAAATTGTTTTATCCAGTGATAAACCGCCAAAAGACCTGAAGGGATTAAACGAGAGATTAATTTCCCGTTTTCAGTGGGGTTTAACAACAGATGTTCAGCCGCCGGATTTTGAAACACGCATCGCAATTTTAAAAAACAAAAGTGAGAATTACGGGATATATCTTACCAATGAGATTTTGGAATTTATTGCCCACAATATTACTTCAAACATAAGGGAGCTTGAAGGCTGTTTAATAAAACTTCTCGCAAATGCATCTCTTAATTCTAAAGAAATTGATTTTGAACTCGCTAAAAAAACAGTGAGAGAAATTGCAACAACGCGTCAAGTAAACATTTCCATTGAAATAATAACAAAGAATGTTTGCGAATTTTTTAAAGTAGAAGAAAATAAAGTAAGAGAAAAAAATAGAAAAAAAGAAGTTGTGCTTGCCCGGCAAATAGCAATGTACCTTTCAAAAAAAATGACTCGCTCTTCTTTAAAAACTATTGGGCTGCACTTCGGCGGACGAGATCATTCCACTGTAATTCATGCCTATAATTCAATCGACAAAACTCTTCTGGATGATATAAAAATTAGAGAGTCGGTTGATACCATAAAAAATAAAATAGAATTAAGCGTTGCTTAATTTCAATAATTATTTTATAGAAACGTTAGATTTTTTTATGTTAATAAGTTGTTTGTTTCTATTAAACTTATTGTTGATAATTCTTTGTTATCAACGGCAATGTTTATAACAAAGTTTTTAATACAAGTTTTCCACATTTTACTTTTTTTGTTTGTTTCTTTTTTATAGATTTTTCTCAGTAAAAATAACTTATCAACATATTAACATGTTTATTATTTTTTATATAGTTTATATATATCTAAAAATATAATTAATAGTGTGTTGGTAAGAGAAAATTAGGCAAATAGAAAATTGATATAAAGGTTTATAATTGGTATATTTACACGTTTAATTTGGAGTAACAAAATGGATTTTAAAGTAAACAGCAAAGAGCTCGAAAAACTTTTAACCAAAATAATTCCTGCCGTTCCTTCAAGAACACCAATGCCTATTTTGGAGAATTTTCTGTTTGAAATTAAAGACGGTCTGCTTACAATTTATGCAACCGATTTGGAAATCTCTTTAAAGTCCTCGTTAAAAGTTGTTGCGGACGAAAACATGAATCTTGTTGTACCTGCAAAACTTTTGTATGATATTGTTCGCTCACTGAAAGAAACATCAATTCAATTCGATATTACAAAAAACGGAAAAATAAACCTCACAACAGACAACGGAAAATATTCATTAAGTTATCTTGATTCAGATGAGTATCCAGAAATTCCTTCATTCCCTGAAAAAAGCACAGGAGAAGAATTAAGAGAAGTTTCTATTAACGGAACAGAACTGCGATACGCATTTGAAAAAACATCTTTTGCAATGAGCAAAGAAGAAATGCGTCCCGCGATGATGGGAACACTTTTTGAGTTTACAGATAACGGGTTAAGATTTGTTGCAACTGACGGACACAGGCTCGTTAACCTTCTTTATAAAGGAAAAAACAACGATATAATAAATCAATATGTTGTGCCGGAAAGAGCAATCTCCGTGCTATTAAAAATTTTAGATGAAAAAGATGTCAAAATGTTTTTAAGCAAAACACACATTTCTTTCAAATTAAACGACATAGAATTAATAACAAGATTGATTGGACAAAAATACCCGGATTACTCTGCAGTTATTCCTCTTGAAAATGAATTTTTAATGAAGATAAAAACAAAAGACGTACACGATGCGATAAAAAGAATGATGTTGTTTTCTGCAACAAATACAAGAAGAGTAAAATTTTCTATTAAAGAAAACTCTCTTGAAATATCTGCAGAAGATCTTGATATTGGCGCATCTGGAACAGAAAATGTAAACTGCGAATACTCCGGCGACTCTATTGATATTGGATTTAATTCCGGTTATGTGAATGATATTTTAAGTCACCTGTCCGGAGAAGAAGACGTAATATTTAAACTTCACTCACCGACAAAAGCAGTAATAGTTGAACCGCAGAAGAAAAAAGAAAACAGCGAACTTATGATGCTTTTGATGCCGGTGCGTTTGAATAACTAAAATGATTCTTAACACAATTGAAATTATTAATTTCAGGCTGCATACAAAAACTGTTATAAAATTTTCAGAGGACTTAAATTACATTATTGGCGGAAACGGACAGGGAAAAACAACAATTCTTGAGGCAATTTACTATTTGTGTACCACGAAAAATTTAAACCAATCACCCGACAGCGAAGCACTTACATTTAATGAGAGTTATTTTGAGCTCGCCGGAAAATTCAAAGATTTAACAGAAGATAAAAACAAATTGGTTTTTTTCGCGGAGACAAACAAAAAAAACTATATAGTAAACGACAAACAAGTTTACAGAGCTTCATCAATAATCGGAAAATTTCCAGTTGTTACATTAACACAGTCGGATCACTCAATAACATTTGGCTCGCCTGCGGATAGAAGAAAATTTATTGACTCGGTAATCTCACAATCGAGCGAAACATATCTTAAAATTTTATTAGAGTATAATAAAACATTGAGACAAAGATCCTCTCTTCTTTCTTTGCTGAAAGAAACAAAAGAAAAATCTTTCTTTGATGAATTGGATGCGTGGACCGAAACACTAATTTTAACAGGGACAGAAATCGTAAAACACAGAATAAAATTTGTGAAAGAATTTGAAAATTATGTTAAGGATTCATATCAAAAAATAATGGAAGGAAACGAAGCCCCGGAAATTAATTATAATTTTTTGGGAGAAACAGATTTAGAAAAAGTAGATGAAACTTTTAGAAAAGAAATTAATAACAGAAGAAGCGATGAATTAATTAGAGCGGCAAATTTAGTTGGTCCTCACCGCGACGACTTCATTTTTAAAATTAATAATTTTGAGTTAAGAAAATTCGGATCACAAGGACAGCATAAAACATTTCAAATTGCTTTACGCTTCGGAGAGTTTTTTTATTTAAAGGATGTTTTAGGAAAAACACCGATTTTTTTAATGGATGATATTTTCGGCGAACTCGATACATATAGATCTCAAAAAATAAGCGGATATTTAAGAGAAGTGGGTCAGGCATTTATTACGATGACAGACTTCAACAACATTGAAAGTCTTGCTATTTCTGAAAAAGACAAAATAATAAAAGTAGAAAAAGGCGCGGTTGTTTATGCCTAAAGACTTTAAAAGTCTGCAGGAAGTTTTAGGAAAAGAAAAAGCGTTTGAAAAAGTTAGAACTGCGGCAAAAGAATATGAAGTTCTTGAAAAGTTTTCTGAAATTTTCCCTGACTTAAAAAAAGTTGCGGACGCAGTAAAAATAGAAAAAGGAGTTTTGTTTTTGAAAGTTGAAAACTCTGTTTGGAAAAGTGAACTAAAATTCAGGCAAACGACAATAATTGAAAAAATAAATAAAAAGTTTAACGAAGCGATTGTAAAAACAATCCGCTTTATTTAGAAATTTAAAACAACAAGGTAGAAAAGTGGCAAAAGAAGAATCAAAACAAAACAACTATACGGCGAGTAATATAAATGTTTTAAAAGGGCTTGAAGCTGTCCGTAAAAGACCGGCAATGTATATCGGCGATATTGGCGCACGCGGGCTTCACCACTTAATTAACGAAGTTGTAGACAACAGTATTGATGAAGCTTTAGCCGGATACAACGACAGAGTATTGGTAAGCATCAACAAAGACGGCAGCGTAACGGTTGAAGACAGAGGAAGAGGAATTCCTGTTGATATGCACAAAGAAGAAGGACGTTCCGCTCTTGAAGTTGTTATGACCGTTCTTCATGCAGGAGGAAAGTTTGATAAAGACACGTATAAAGTTTCCGGCGGGCTTCACGGTGTTGGCGTTTCTGTTGTTAACGCGCTTTCGGAATGGCTGCTTGTAGAGGTAAAAAGAGACGGAAAAATTTATCAGCAGGAATATGTTAGAGGTGTTCCGAAATATTCTGTGAAAGAAATCGGCAAAACAAAAAAGAACGAAACAGGAACAACAGTAACATTTATGCCAGACAGGGAAATATTTAAAGTAACCAAATTCAAGTTTGAGACAGTTGCAGAAAGAATGAGAGAGCTCGCATACTTGAATAAAACAATTACAATAGTTGTAAAAGATGAAGTAGAAAAAGAAGAAGAAACTTATCACTTTAAAGGCGGGCTTATAGAATTTGTAAAATATCTTGATGAAACACGCGACCCGCTTCATAAACCAGTTTACATTGAAGGCGAAAAAGACGATACGCCTGTTGAAGTTGCGTTTGAGTACAGCGATACATATTCCGACAACATTCACACTTATGTTAATAATATAAACACACACGAAGGCGGAACACATCTTGTCGGCTTCAAAACAGCATTAACAAGAACATTAAACAACTACGCATATAAAAATAATCTTATAAAAGAAAACAGTAAAATATCTTTGTCCGGGGACGACTTTAGAGAAGGGCTTACTGCAGTAGTTTCCGTTAAAGTTATGGAGCCGCAGTTTGAAGGACAGACAAAAACAAAACTCGGCAACAGCGAAGTTAAGTCTGCAGTTGAAACAATTGTCGGCGAAAAACTTGCTGAATATCTTGAAGAAAATCCTTCTGTAGGAAAAAAGATAATAGAAAAATGTATGCGCGCTGCCGAAGCAAGAGAAGCGGCAAGAAAAGCGCGTGATCTTGTAAGAAGAAAAAACGCTCTCGATACAATGCACTTGCCGGGTAAACTTGCTGATTGTTCAATCAACGATCCCGAGCATTGCGAAATATATATAGTTGAAGGTGACTCGGCGGGCGGTTCTGCAAAACAGGGAAGAGACAGAAGATTCCAGGCAATACTTCCGCTAAGAGGAAAAATACTAAACGTTGAGAAAGCAAAGTTGAATAAAATTTTAGAGAACAATGAAATAAAAGCAATGATAGCCGCATTTGGCGCAGGCATAGGCGCCGAGTTTAATCATGAAAAAGCACGCTACGGCAAAATTATAATTATGACGGATGCCGACGTGGACGGCAGCCACATTCGAACATTGCTTTTAACTTTTTTGTACAGATATATGAAAGAGTTGATCGCCTCCGGAAAAGTTTATATTGCGCAGCCCCCGCTGTATAAAATCAAAAAGGGAAAAGAAGAAATTTATGCTTTCGACGACGACGAAAGAGATAAAGTATTAAAAAGATTTAAAAACACTGCCGATGAAATAGGTGATGACGGACTGCCCAAAGGCGTTAACATTTCCCGCTACAAAGGTTTGGGTGAAATGAATCCCGAACAACTTTGGGATACAACGATGAATCCTGAAACAAGAACAGTGCTTCAAGTTAATTTGGAAAGCGCAGCAGCGGCAGATAAAATATTTGAAACACTAATGGGCGACGCTGTTGAACCGCGAAGAGAATTTATTGAGAAACACGCAAAGTATGCTAAACTTGATATATAATTCGTTGGTGTCATTCCGGCAGCCTTTTGCCCGAATCTAAAAACAAAGTGTGAAAAAATGTTAAAAAAATTGAAAAGTAAAAACAGAGATAAAATATAATGGCAACCTTTTTTGAAAAAATACTACCTGTTTCTTTAGAAGAAGAAATGAAATCATCATACATCGATTATGCGATGTCTGTAATAGTTGCGCGTGCTCTTCCCGATGTAAGAGATGGATTAAAGCCGGTTCACCGCCGCGTTCTTTTTGGAATGCACGAACTTGGAATGGCTTATAATAAACCGTATAAAAAATCTGCGAGAATCGTCGGTGAAGTTCTCGGTAAATATCACCCGCACGGCGATACTGCCGTTTATGATTCTATGGTTAGAATGGTTCAGGATTTTTCACTTCGTTATCCTTTGGTAGACGGACAGGGAAATTTCGGCTCGGTTGACGGCGACTCGGCGGCGGCGATGAGATACACAGAAGCAAGGCTGAAAAGAATTTCAGAAGAAATGCTGCGTGACCTCGATAAAAACACAGTAGATTTTGCGCCAAACTTCGACGACTCCTTGCAAGAGCCAACGGTTATGCCTTCATACATACCCAACCTTTTAATAAACGGCGCGAGCGGTATTGCAGTTGGTATGGCGACAAATATTCCACCGCATAATTTACGCGAAGTTATTGACGGACTCATTTTGTTAATAGACAAACCAACCGCAGAAGTAAAAGATTTAATGAAACATGTTTACGCTCCCGACTTCCCAACGGGCGGAATTATTTACGGTTTCGAAGGCGTAAGAGACGCCTTTATGACCGGGCGAGGAAGAATTATAGTAAGAGCAAAAGCGAATATTGAAACTCACAAAAACGATAGAGAATCAATTATTATCACTGAGCTTCCTTATCAAGTTAACAAAGCAAACTTAATAGAAAAAATTGCAGAGCTCGTTAAAGATGAAAAAATAAAAGACATATCAAACATCCGCGACGAATCTGACCGCGACGGTATGCGCGTTGTTATTGAGTTAAAAAGAGATGCGCAGCCCGCTGTTGTTATGAATCAGCTTTTAAAACATACACAAATGCAGGTAACGTTCGGCGTAATTATGCTCGCGCTTGTTCATGGGGTTCCGAAAGTTCTCAACTTAAAAGAAATGATGTCGCACTTTCTCGATCACAGGATGGATGTATTAATCCGCAGAACAAAATATGAATTGGAAGCCGCGGAAAAAAGAGCGCACATTTTAGAAGGATACATAATCGCGCTTGATAATATTGACGCGGTTATTGAAACAATAAAAAAATCCAAAGACGTTGAAACTGCAAAACAAAACTTGATGAAAAGATTCAAGTTGTCCGAAATTCAAGCGAAAGCAATTTTGGATATGAGGCTGCAGCGTTTAACCGGACTCGAAAGAAAGAAAATTGAAGACGAATACAAAGAAGTATTAAAATTAATAGAAAAACTTCAGGGCGTTTTGGAAAGTGAAACGAAAAGAAAAAAAATAATAAAAGACGAACTTCTCGAAGTGAAAGAAAGATACGGCGACGACAGAAGAACGGAAGTTGTTCTTGATACAAAAGAATTTTCACTTGAAGACGTAATCGCCGAAGAAGATGTTGTTGTAACAATTTCTCACAGCGGATTCATTAAAAGATTCCCGGTAAGCGGCTACCGCAGACAAGGACGCGGCGGCAAAGGCGTTACAGGCGCGGGAACTAAAGATGAAGATTTTATTGAACATATGTTTATTGCTTCAACGCATCACTACATTATGTTCTTCACTGACAAGGGAAAATGTTACTGGCTTAAAGTTCATGAACTTCCCGAAGGCGGAAGAGCTACAAGAGGCAGGTCAATTCTAAATCTTATAGAAAAAGACAAACAGGAAGAAATAACAGCCTTTGTAACAGTTAAAGAATTTACAGACGACAAGTTCGTAATTATGTTTACAAAGAAAGGAACAATTAAAAAAACAGTTCTCTCCGCATATTCAAACGTAAGGAAGGGCGGAATAAACGCCATCAACATTGTTGAAGGCGACGAACTCGTTGACGTTAAACTTACCGAAGGAAATAACGATATTGTAATTGGAACAAGCAACGGTATGGCGATTCGTTTTCATGAGAATGATGTTCGCGATATGGGAAGAACCGCAACAGGAGTAAGAGGAATAAACCTCGGTAAAGGAGACGTTGTAGTTGCGGGAATCGTAATAAAACGCGAAGCCACGCTTCTTGTTGCAACGGATAAAGGTTTTGGTAAACGCAGCGACATATCCGATTACAGAATTACAAAACGCGGCGGCAAAGGAATAATCACTGTTAAAACAGGCGCGAAAATAGGCAAGATGTTTTCTATGATGGAAGTAAACGACAATGATGAACTTGTAATTATTACAACAGGCGGGATGGTAATCAGGCAAAGCGTTTCCGAGCTAAGAGTAATGGGAAGAAACACACCAGGCGTAAGAATTATAAGATTAACAGAAGGCGATTCGATTGCTGATATAGCTAAAGTTGTTTCGGAAGAAGACGATAGTGTAGAAACTTCCGAAAATTAATATATAAAATACGGAAACGGTTATGTCAAAAAATGAAAATATGAAATTCGATTCCAAGTGTGTTCATGCCGGAATCGGAGAATACGAATTCGGACCGGTTATACCGCCGATTTATCAAACGTCAACTTTTAAATTTGAATCCGCTGCA
>Ga0154415_1103_pt3 | contig 9955 bp, 13 predicted proteins | sample RifGroB2_FD_115919 | JGI IMG/M metagenome (GOLD analysis project Ga0154415, IMG submission 115919) | Ignavibacteria bacterium GWB2_35_6b | reverse complement strand
TTAAAAGTAATTTATAGAATTCCTATCATATTGTTTTATCATAAATTTTTAAAAGTATAAAGAGGCTGGGTATGAAAGAAAAGTATATTCGTGAAGCAATTATATTGGGGGCGTTTTTGTGTGTTGGATTAATTTTTCTCGGGTACTTTATTTCACGCAGCGCGTATTTAATAAAAGCTTCCGAAAGATTTGTAACGGTAAAAGGATTATCGGAGAGAGAAGTGAATGCGGATATTGCGATATGGCCTATTTCATTTAAAGAAGTTTCAAATGATTTAACCGGGCTTTATTCCGTGATGGATCAGAAATCCAAAATTGTTTTAAAATATCTGAAAGACAAAGGATTTAAAGATTCGGAAATAACCGCAGCTCCGGTAAGTATTGTTGATAAAAAGGCTGACAGATACGCTCAAACCGGGGAGATTGATTACAGATATCTCGCCGCTTCAACAATAACAGTTTATTCCGATAACGTTGAACTCGTAAGAAAAATTATGACTGAAATTTCAGATTTAATAAAAAAAGGAATCGCGATTTCGGAAGAAGATTATAACGCCAAACCGGAATTTCTATACTCAAAATTAAATGAAATAAAACCTGCAATGGTTGAAGAAGCAACAAAAGACGCGAGAAGCGTCGCCGAAAAATTTGCGAAAGATTCCGAAAGCGAACTCGGCAAAATTAAAAACGCGACTCAAGGTTTGTTCACAATTTTTGACCGCGACAGTAAAACTGCGCATATAAAAAAAGTTAGAGTAGTAACTCATATTGAATATTATTTGGCGGATTAAATTTTACAAAGGGGGAATGATGTCAATTGAACTTTTACTCGCATTTACAACCGGGATGATAATTTTATCAGCTTCGCCGGGACCAGGAGTGTTTTCTACTTTAGCGGAAGCGCTTTCAAACGGGTTTAAATCCGGAATGTATTTTTTAACAGGGCTTGTAATCGGCGATATAATTTTTCTTCTGCTCGCGGTTTTCGGACTTTCGTTTATTTCAATTCTTCTCGGCGAGTTTTTTATTTTTATAAAGATTACCGGCGGAATTTATTTGATATATCTCGGTTCCAAAATGTGGAGAAGCAGAAATTTTGATTTTAATGTTGGCAAGAAAACAAACAACAAAAATAAATTTCAAAAAATTATTGCCGGACTACTCGTAACTCTCGGCAATCCCAAAGCTATTATATTTTACGCAAGCCTTCTTCCAACAATTATTGATTTAAAGAATATTAAAATGATGGAAATAGTTGCGATTGTTTTTATTGTAGCAATAGTTTCTTACGCGGTTATCGGGACTTATTGTTATCTCGCTTTAAAAGCAAAATTATTTGTTAAAAATGAAAAAACAATTTCTAAAATTAATAAAACTGCCGGCGCGGTTATGGCGGGAGCGGGAACGTATATTATCATAAAATAAAATCTTCACTCAGATAAAGATTTTCAAAACCTCAAGATTTGTGAAATTTTGGGGTTTTTCTTTAAAAAGTAGATTAAATGAATGGATGATTGAAAATCCCCATTCATCCGTTCAATCGTTCATCCATTCTCGTTATTATTTGTAAATCTGAATAATTGTTAATTTCCGCTATTTATAAATTCAAAATTATTTAGCTATTTTGATACTGATAAAAAGGAGATTCTATGAAAAAATCGTTTTTAATAGTTTTATTAATAATCCCGTTAATTGCCGCGTGTTCAACAATAGTTTTGCAGCCTGTTAATTTCGGATGGGCAATAGAAAATGTACTTACATCAGATGCAAACGGAATGGTGGAAGAACAGCGTCATGCAATTTCATTTAATATTACACCGTTGTTCCAAGCAGAGTTTGGCGATTCGGTAAAAGCAGATTCAAAAGAGATAAGAATTATTTGCAGCACGGACGGTTTTTATTTTGTAACAAGTAAAACATTTAAGAATGTTTACGTTTTGGCTCCCGCTGAAAATTCTTTAAAAGTTGATAACAAAATATTAATAAACGAGCAAGGATTGCTGAGCCCTGTTTTCAATCAAAGAGATACACATATTGAATTAATTGATGGCGCCAACATATACAAATTAACGAGCAAAGGAATTACGGTGAAATAATTATGAGAACATTAAAATTAATATCAGCATCAATTTTATTTTTGTTGATTGCCGTTAATATTATTAATGCACAATCTGATTTTGATAAAGTTCAGAACTTTAAAACAAAGTACAAACAAATTGAAGAAAGCATTAAAAACGCGAGCGACCTCAACCAATGTTTTGATATCGAGAATGAAATAATAAAATTAAAAGGTGATTTCACCGCGGATAAAAAACTGCTCGATAACAGTTTGTACCCGCTTAATTTTGATTCATCAATTGATAAACTCGTAAGCGCGCTCGAAACAAGAAAAGGCGACTTCACACAAATCACTGAATTGAAAGAAGAAGTTTCAGGTTTGAAAGAAAAAATTACAGTGCTCGATAAACAAAATTATGCTCTTTTAGAACAGATAAAAGATTTGGATGCCGGACGCAGAAAAGACGCGGCGACTATTGAATCGTTAAGAAAACTTACAGACCAACTGCGTTCAAGTCTACGCAAAAGAGATGAACTTGTTGTGGGAATTATTGACAGCCTTCTTGCAGAATTTGTAAATCATCCGTTTACTCTTAATGAAGCCGAAAGAATTTCATTCGATAAAAAAATTGAATACAATAATCTTTTTTATAATGTCGAAAGAACTATTTCGGATAATATAGAATTTATAACAGTAACAAAACTTGAACCGGATGATTTTGCAGATATAAAAGAAAAGTACAGCAGTTTTTCAAAAATGTGGAAACAGATTGGTCCCAGGTTAGGAGATGTTTATTTAAACAGGGCAGAAAAAACAGCGGCAATTGAAAGAATAGACAGCAGATTCGGTCAATGGAATTATGCAATTAATTCGCAAATGTGGAGATCAATTAATTCACTCTTTCTTGAAAAAAATATAAAACTTCTTTCATACAATTCCGGCAGCGAGTTCACAGAAAGAGTAACCGGATTTATCGAAGATGAAATAAAAAATATCGGCGTTAAGAAAAGTGAAGAATCCGAAAATATGTATTACACTTTTGCCGATACTTTATGGTTTGAAAAAATTCAGCCCGAATGGGTTCCTGTATTAATCGAAAACAGGATGCTCGAAGAAGCGCAGAAAGATACAATAGAAGCGCGCATCGCGAACTGGAAAGCGCAAATTGTTCCCGAAGGTTTAGCTTGGTGGATTTATATTATAGGAATTGTTGTGCTGATATTAATTATTCTAGGAATAACTTCGGTGTTGAAAAAGAAGCAAGTTTCATAAAATTAAAAAAGGCGGTTTATAACCGCCTTTTTTGTAATCCGAAATGAAAAATTTTGAAAAATATTTACAGTGAATCTTCGAAATAATTAATGCAAATTTTTTGTTAAAAAACCGTTAAAATTTCCCTATTCAACAATACTTATTTTAATAACTCTAAATGTTATTTGTGCTATAAATCATGGTTATCCTAAAAAACCCTTCATAAAAGCTTGCAAATTCACCTTTTAAAAAATTATGAGAACATAATTTTTATTCAATTGTAATAAGAAATTACAAACAGCAAAAAAAATAATCTGTTCATTTTTTCCTTCTTACGATTTTAATTTTTTTTACCACAAATAAAATTAGGAGGCATATGAAAAAGTTAGTTTTATTCGCAGCGCTAATTTTTCCACTTCTTATTGCCTGCTCTTCGCTTGTTTTAAGTCCCGTTAATTACGCATGGCCGGTGGAAAATGTTCTGCGAGCCGATAATAACGGCTTTGTAGAAGAAAAAAGGCATTCAATTTCCTTTAACATAAAACCCATTTTGGTTACCGAATTTAATGATACAACCAATATTGAATCCAGGGAGATAAGAATTATAAGAAACTCTTCTGGATTTTATTTCATAACTGGCAGCGGCTTCAAAAATGTTTATGTTTTTGAATCCGAAGACGGAGAGTTATCTCTCAAAGATAAATTAGCTGTTTCAGAAACTGCTTTTCAAAATCCCGTATTTAATCAGAAAGAATCTCATATTGAATTGCGTGACAGCGAGAAAAAATATGTATTAACAAACAATGATGCGGCGGGAGAATAACTATGAAAAAACTAAAAACTCTTTCACATATAACATTGCTGCTTTTTATAGCGGCAGTGAATTTAACTTATTCTCAATCTGATTATAATTTAGTGCAGGATTTTAAAGCAAGATATAATGAGATTGAAGACTTAATAAAAACAGCAGAATCATTGGATGAGTGTTTGCAACTAAGTAATGAAATAACGGCAATGCGCTACAGTTTTGAAGAACACAAAACACTTCTCGATAAAAGTTTGTACCCGATGGATTTTAATGCTTCATTCACAAACTTATCCGGCATGCTTGAGATTAGAAAGAGAGATTTTTTACACATAACTCAACTGCAGGCAGAAGTTGATACATTAAAAGAAAGATTTGCTGTTCTTGATAAAGCGAATATTTCTCTTATTGAACGAATAAATATTCTTGAAAAAGATCAAATAAAAAATTCAAAAACAATTGCTTCTTTACAACAATTGACCGCTCAATTAAAAGCCAATATTAAACAAAGAGATATGCTGATAGTTGAAGTGGCAGACAGTTTGTTCGCAGGGCATGTTAACCATCCGTTTACACTTAACGATGCGGAGAAAATGTCGCTTGCTCAAAAAGTTCAATACCATAATCTTTTTTACAACATGGAAAAAACCATTGATGATCATATCCAGTTCTTAAAAATTTCGACGATAAAACCTCAAGATGTTGCCGATATGAAAAAAGAGTATAACGGTTTTATTATGATGTGGGAAAAAGTCGGTGAAAAATTAGCCGACATATACTTAGTTAAGAAAGAAAAAGCTGAAAGAATCGAAAAAATAAATAATAAATTTGCCGAGTGGGATACAACATTAAATAATGTAATGTGGGCGGCAGTAAATAAATCATTCGAAGAAAAAAATATAAGTCTTCCCGAATATAATAATGGGGAAGAATTTGCAAACTCTGTAACTGATTTTATTAATCATCAAATAGAAAAAGCAAATGCAGCCGATGTAGAAGAAGTAGAGGAAACATATTACACATTTACCGACAGTGTATGGAATAGTAAAATAGAAAAGGAATGGGTTCCCATTCTGATTGAAAATAATATGTTAACTAAAGCGGATAAAGATTCAATTGTAAGCCGGCTCACTGTATGGAAAGCCCAAATAATTGGAGATGAATTTGAGTGGTGGGTTTATGCTGTCGGTGTTCTCATTTTAATAGGAATAGTTATGGTGAGCAGCAATATTTTTAGAAAAAGAGCAAGTGAATCGTAAAAACCTTTTTGCAGAATCGGGAGATATAAAATCAAATAAATATTATCTCCCGATTCTCCCTTTTAAAATTATTTCCAACATTTTTGTGCGATAAGATTTTTTGACAATCCTAAATTAATTCTTTTTAATCCCCAAATTTTCTATTGACAAGTGCCTGCTAAATTTTATATATTTCATGTGACCAAACAGTCACACGAAATTATGGATAAAATATTTAAGGCGCTTTCGGATAAAAACAGAAGACAAATTCTAGATTTGGTAAAAAAAAAACCGGGAATAAATGTAAATGAATTAACAGAATATTTTGAGTTCTCTCGTTTTGCTGTAATGAAACATCTCAAAATAATGGTGGAAGCAGAGTTAATAGTCCCGCAAAAATCGGGAAAAAATAAACTGCTGTACATAAATCCTATGCCGATACAATATATCTACGACAGGTGGATTTCAAAATTCAGCCAGGTTTGGGCGTCAAGTTTATCACAACTAAAATATTCATTAGAAGAGGAGGGGGAAAAAGTGGAAAACAATCTCAAACATATTTTTGTTACTTATATAAAAACCGATGTGAAAAAAGTTTGGAAAGCTTTAACATCGGGCGAGTTGACAAAAAAATATTATCACGGCTCGGAGATGCGTTCAGCATTAACGCTGGGTTCAAGTATAGATTTTATTGTACTTGACGAAGACGGCAAAGAAGTTTCCGCCGTAAAAGGAAAAATTCTTGAAGTAATCCCAAATAAAAAATTATCACACACGTTTGAATTTCACAGCAACGAAGACAAACCAACAAGAGTAACTTTTGAATTGGAAGAAGTTGAGGGAATGGTCAAACTTACTTTAACTCACGATGAGTTTGAAGGAGAAACCGAAACTTATAAATCAGTATTTGAAGGCTGGTCATATATTTTAAGCGGGTTAAAAACTTATCTTGAAACTGGAAACACATTAAATTAAAAAGGGGGGGCATATGAAAAAAAATATTTATACAATATTTTTCCTTTTGCTGATTTCACTGACCAAAACTTTTGCGTCTGAAGGCGAAAAAGTTATTCAGTATGAAGTTGTTGTAAATGCGGAAGTTTCGGAAGTATATGAAACATGGACAACACCCGAAGGCATAAAAACTTTTTTTGCTCCCGAATGCGAAGTTGAGTTAAAATTATTCGGTTCGTATCATATTTATTTTAACCCGCAGAATCCGGTTGGAACAAAAGGGGCGGAAGACGAAATGATAATTTCGTTTCAGAAAAATAAAATGCTTTCATTCACATGGGGATTTCCGCCGGTTCTCCCGGACTTGCGCGATAACCAAAAAACAATCGTGACGCTTCGGTTTGAAGATTTAGGGAACAACAAAACTAAAATTGTCTTCACTCAATCCGGTTGGGGCGAAGGTGAAGATTGGGATAAAGGCTACGGTTATTTTGAAAAAGCATGGAAAGATATAGTATTTAAAAATTTAGTTGACAGGTTTGAAAATGGCCCCATCGACTGGAATAGTTTGTCAGAATAATCAATAATTTTTTGTAGCTTTACTTACAAAATTATTTTATATGGAAATTAATATGAATAACGATTTTGTAAGTAAAGCTTATCAAATGTCAACCGACAAATCAAAACTAAACATCGAAGTCATTCACAAATTTTTAAGTGAAGATTCATATTGGTCTAAAAACATTCCTTTTGAAATAGTAAAAAAAGGTATTGAAAACTCACTGTGCTTCGGTGTTTATTTTAATGAAGAACAAATCGGTTTTGCAAGAATGATAACCGATTATGCCTCGTTTGCATATTTGGCTGACGTGTTTATACTACCTGATCACAGAGGTAAAGGTTTGAGTAAGTGGCTGATGGAAGAAATTATGAATTACCCGGATATGCAAGGCTTAAGAAGAATTATGCTTGCAACAGCAGACGCGCACGAACTGTACAAAAAATTCGGTTTTGTTCCACCCTCAAAACCGGAAAGATTAATGGAAATTCATAAACCGAATGTTTATCAATAATATTTTGTAAAAGTTAGGGAAGAGATTGGAGAATCCTCATTTCACATTAGAATTTAAAGTGCGCGATTACGAATGCGATATTCAGGGAGTTGTAAATAATTCCGTATATCAAAATTATCTTGAACACGCAAGACACGAATTTCTTTTATCAATTGGACTTGATTTTGCCGAACTCGCCAACAGGAAAATTAATCTCGTTGTATTCAGAGCTGAGCTTGATTATAAATCGCCTTTAAAAAGCGGAGATAATTTTTTTGTTGAAATAAAATTTATACAAGTTTCACCGCTGCGTTTTTGTTTTGAGCAGGAAATTTATCGCATGCCCGATAATAAACTTTCTCTTAAAGCAAAAATTTTTGGAACAGCAATTAATGAAAAAGGAAAACCGTTTCTTCCGGAAGAAATTACAAGCGCGATAAAAAAAATGGAAAACTAAATGCAGATTAGAAAAGCGTACAAAAGCGATTTTGAAAATATACTTCCGATGCTGAAAGAGGTTTTTGATAAAGGCGATACTTATGTGTTTACCGAAAACCTTTCCCGTAAAGAAATTTATGATATATGGATGAAACACACTCAATCTGTTTTTGTGGCGATTGAAGATGGGAAAATGCTTGGCACATATTATATCAAACCAAATCAGCCGGGACGCGGTTCGCATGTATGCAACGCAGGTTATATTGTAAGTTCTGAAGCGCGAGGAAAGGGACTTGGAAAAGAATTGTGCCTTCATTCAATTGAAGAAGCGAAGAAACTCGGGTACAAAGCAATGCAGTTTAATATTGTTGTAAGCACAAACGAAGGAGCAATTAAAGTTTGGAAAAAATGCGGTTTTAAAATTATCGGCACTTTGCCGAAAGTTTTTAATCACAAAGAACTCGGTTATGTTGATGCTTTTGTGATGTTCAGAGAATTATAAAATCATCCTTTTATAAATAATTTTGTATTTGCGAAAAATATTCGAACCTACACTACCATTTTCCTTCATTTAAAGACTATAACCTTAGAGATGGATTTTACTATTGATTTTAAGAATTCTTAAAACAATATTTTAAATAAAGACATCAATGTCTTGTGGAATAAAATTAATTTTGTAAGATGAAATGATAATTTTATATAAAGGCAGACTTCAATGAAAAATATTAGTAAAATAATTAAAAGCAGTTTTATGGCGTCACTTTTAATTTTTTTGTTTTCTTGTTCTGAAGGCGACCCGATTGCTTCTTTAGAAAAAGAAGTAAAATTTAATTCGTATCAAATTTCAGGATGCAATCATAATTTATTTGGCAAAAAATCAACTGCTGATTCATGTTTTGTTTATAGCTTTGATGACAAATTAGAAATTGATTTTTGTGTCCCCGGTAATTGCTGTCCCGATTCAAACAGGTTTGTTACAAATTACGAACTTAATTCAGATACTTTATTTTTAAGCGTGACAGATACAGCGGCAAATTTATGTCGCTGCATGTGTAATTATATAATTCATGCAGAGATTTCCGGTTTACATAAAGACAAATATATTTTCTATTGTAATATCGGGGGTCGGATTATATACAACGAACAGATTAGAAAATTATAATTTTTGCGGAGTTTAAAAGTATTACAAGAATTTATCGAGTTGAGAAAATATTTTTTGATAACTAATTAATTTCATTCAGTTCCCAATCATAACTCAAATACTCAATTTCCCACTGTGATAAATTCGCCTTTATATTTTCTGAAATTTCTTTCGGCAGAAATTGAGCAACATACTTTAAAACTTCTTCATCATTTTTTCCGAAGTCCTCATCATACCAATCCAATATTTTAGAAAGTTTTGCTGTCTTAATTTTTATATCAAATTGATTTTTGGTTTTGTCGTTAAAAAACTTTATTGACTGATCTTCCAATTGTTCATGCAATTTAAATCCTTCAAAAGCTTCAAAACGCAATGGGGGACAACTGAACGCCGCACACACAAGCGCAAAATGTATTCTCGGTTCATTAAATTCTTTTCTTATAATATCGTGTTCAATATTATTCAGCGACAAAGTTTTACCGCCGATTTTTATCCACTCTTTATGCCAGACAGTTTTTCCTAATAATTGTCCGATTATTAATCCGCCTGTGTGCAAATCATTAATACTTTCAACAGGGTAATTTTCCACAATTAATTTTAATGTAAATGCGTTATAAACATTAATCCAAAAAGCGAGTTTGTCATTTTTGTTTGAAATCTTTTCTGGGTCTGTTTTAGAAAGTTGAATTAAATACTCGTCCAATCTTTTGTCAGATTTCAGCTCATTATATTTTACAAAACCGTTCACCACATAATCATTTAAAATTTTTGTAAATAATTCATGCTTCGCAGTTTGTGCAAATAAAAAATTAGAGAGAAAAAATATTATTAAAATAGTTTTGTTCATTTCTTTAACCCGGTTTCTAAAGTTGTTTTAATAAGTAATTTTAATTGTGAATTCCCACTTTCCAAATCGGCTGTCCAATTCATAAAATCCGTTTTATCGTCAATATCCAAAAGGCTTTCGGCAATTTCAATATTTAAACCGAGTTCTTCAGTTTTATTAATTGTTTTTTG
>Ga0154415_1100_pt6 | contig 10068 bp, 9 predicted proteins | sample RifGroB2_FD_115919 | JGI IMG/M metagenome (GOLD analysis project Ga0154415, IMG submission 115919) | Ignavibacteria bacterium GWB2_35_6b | reverse complement strand
TTGCCGGGAAAGCCGATTTGGTAATAGGTATAGGCACGCGTTATTCTGATTTTACAACAGCATCCAAAACAATTTTTCGAAACACAGATATAAAGTTTATAAACATTAATATAAAAGAATTCGACGCGTTTAAACATTCCGCGCTGCCTTTAACGGGAGACGCAAAAATAATACTCGAAGAATTAACCGAAATGTTGGAGAGTTTCAATACCGCTGAAACTTATCAACAATCTGCCGTTGCAGCGAAAGTAAAATGGCATAATGAAATTTTTGAGATAACAAAAGTTCATGATACTGTTCCCGTGACTCAAGCAGAAGTTATAGGGATAGTAAATAATTTTATGGATAATGACGACGTAATGGTTGCTGCGGCAGGAAGTTTGCCCGGCGATCTTCATAAATTATGGAGATCATATTCTTCCAAAAATTTTCATCTTGAATACGGTTACTCATGCATGGGATATGAAATTGCGGCGGGCTTGGGAGTGAAAATGGCTGCGCCAAAAAAAGAAGTTTATGTACTTGTAGGCGACGGTAATTATTTAATGATGTCCAATGAAATTATTACCTCGGTTCAAGAAGGTTATAAAATTATTGTTGTGTTATTAAATAACAACGGTTACGCAAGCATAGGCAGTTTGTCGGAATCGGTCGGCTGCGGTAGGTTCGGCACTAAATATAGATTCAGAGACAAAGAAAAAAATACACTGCAAGGCGAAATACTCCCGGTAAATTTTTTAGAAAACGCAAAAAGTTTGGGCGCAAATGCATTTAAAGCAGAGAGTTGCAAAGACTTATTGGAATGTCTTCACAAAGCAAAAGTTGACGATAAAACTTCTGTTATAGTTATTGACACGGATTTATACAGTAAAATGAAAAGTTACGCATGGTGGGATGTTGCCGTTCCCGAAGTTTCGGAAATTGAATCGGTGAAGGATGCCAGAAAAAAATATATCGAAGAAAAGAAAAATCAAAAATATTATTTATAGAAGGATTTGAACAATAAGATTATGGAAAAACTTAAGAATTATATTAATGGGCAATGGACGGAAAGTAATTCAAATGAAATGTTGGAAGTTACTAATCCCGCAACGGCATCGGTAATAAATTTTGTGCCGCTTGGATGTAGTGCAGATGTTAACGATGCTGCAGCCGCGGCAAAACAAGCTTTTAAAGATTGGAGAAACACACCGATTACAGACAGAATTCAATACCTGTTTAAAATGAAAAAAATTCTTGAAGACAACGTTGATGAGATTTCGAAAATCTGTACAATGGAAAGCGGTAAAACATTTGCGGAATCAAAAGCCGAAATGAAAAGAGCTGTTGAGAATATTGAAGTTGCATGCGGAATGCCGCAAATGATGCAGGGTGATTTTTCCGAAGACATTGCAAACGGTATTGATGAATTTATGATTCGCCAGCCTTTGGGAGTAGCCGCTTGTATTGCGCCGTTCAACTTCCCGATTATGATACCCTTTTGGTTTATGCCTTACGCAATCGCTTCGGGCAATTGTTATATCATCAAACCTTCCGAAAAAGTGCCCGGAACAATGGTTAAGATCTTCGAACTTATTGAAAAGGCCGGACTGCCCAAAGGTGTTTTAAATCTTGTGCACGGCGGTGAAAAAACAGTTAACACAATTTTAGAACATGAAGACATTCAAGCGATAAGTTTTGTAGGTTCAACAAAAGTTGCACGCCATATTTATGCAACAGGAACAAAATTCAACAAAAGAGTGCAAGCGCAGGGCGGCGCGAAAAATCCCGTTGTTATTATGCCGGATGCCGATCTTGAAACAACTTCCGAAATAATTGTAGATAGTGTTTACGGCTGTGCCGGGCAAAGATGTTTGGCTGCATCAAATATAATTTTGGTTGGTAAAGATACTTCTAAATTTAGAGAAGCTCTTGTTGAATCAGCTAAAAAAAGAGTAGTAGGTTACGGGCTTGAAAGCAATGTGCAAATGGGCCCGGTAATTACAAACGAAAGTAAAGAAAGAGTTTATTCATTAATTCAAAAAGCAATTGATGAAGGAGCTAACTTAGTGGTTGACGGAAGAAACCAAACAATAGAAAATTATGGTAAAGGTTACTTCATCAAACCGACTATTTTGGAAAACTTAAACCTTGGCGGCGAAGTTATAAAAACAGAAATCTTCGGCCCGGTAATGAGTTTAATAAATATGAAAACTCTTGAAGACGCAATAGATTTTATAAACAAAAATAAATACGGGAACGCAGCATCTATATTTACAAATAACGGAAGTTGGGCAAGAGAATTTCGCCGCGATGTTAATGCCGGAAATATCGGTATAAATATCGGCATTGCAGCGCCGATGGCTTTTTTCCCGTTCAGCGGATGGAAAGATAGTTTCTTGGGCGATTTGCATGCGCAGTCAAAACACGCAATAGAGTTTTATACTCAGACAAAGGTTGTTATAGAACGATGGAATAAAACATGGTCGCGGAAATTTTAACAACGGATATAAAAATGATAAAAACAGCTAATGCCCCGTGTTCATGGGGCGTATTGGAATTTGACTTGCAAGGCGAGGCGGCAACTTACGAAAAAGTATTAAACGAAATTGCCGAGACAGGTTACACGGGTACGGAACTTGGCGATTGGGATTTTATGCCTACTGATCCCAAAGAATTAAAAGATGAATTGACAAAAAGAAAACTTGAAATGGTTGGAGCGTTTGTTCCTGTTGATTTCTCGAACAAAGAAGCACACAACAAAGGTTTGCAAACAGCACTTAAAACTGCTCAGCTTTTAGCAGGAGTTCAGGGTAATTCTCCTTTTATTATTCTTGCTGATGAAAACGGGAAAAATAAAGAGCGCACTTCTAATGCCGGAAGAATTAAAAATGGAATGGGATTGACAGATTCGCAATGGAATATTTTTGCAGAAGGTGTGAACTTAACGGCAAAAAAAGTAAAAGAAGAGTTTGGTTTGAGAACAGTGTTCCATCATCACTGCGCCGGGTACGTTGAAACACCGGAAGAGATTAAAACGCTATTGAGTAAAACTGATTCAAATTTGGTCGGACTTTGTTTGGATACAGGTCATTACATGTTCGGCGGAGGCGATCCTGTTGAAGCTTATAAAAATTATAAAGACAGAATATGGCATGTACACTTTAAAGATTTTTCAAAAGAAGTGGCCGATAAATCGGCACAAAATAATTGGGATTATTTTAAATCCGTAGGCGAAGGTGTTTTCTGTGAGCTGGGAAAAGGAGCAGTAGATTTTTCTAAAATGTATAATGAACTTGTTGATAATAATTATAAAGGCTGGATAGTAGTTGAACAGGATGTTTTGCCCGGCATGGGTGTGCCGAAAGAGTGCGCGCAGCGAAACCGTGATTATCTAAAAACTTTGGGAATATAAAAGTGAAAACAAAAATTACATTGGGGATCATCGGCGCGGGAAGAATAGGCAAGGTTCACACGGAAAATATTGCTTATAGACTGCCCGAAGCAAAAATTAAAACTATTGCCGACGTTAATATTGAAGAAGCAAAAAAACTCGCGGATAAACTTCAAATTGCTGAAACAACAGATGATTATAAAAAGATTATTACCGACAAAGAAATCAACGCGGTTGTAATTTGTTCACCGACAGATACTCATGCACAGTATATTATTGAAGCGGCTGAAAATAAAAAAGATATTTTTTGTGAAAAACCAATCGATTTAACAATTGAAAAAATTAAAGAGGCTCTTGACGCTGTTGTAAAACATAATGTAAGATTAATGGTTGGATTTAATCGGAGGTTCGATTCCAACTTCAGCAAAGTTAAACAAATGGTAACAGAAGGAAAAATAGGCGATCCGCACATATTAAAAATTACAAGCCGCGATCCGCAGCCGCCTAATTTAAATTATGTTAAAATTTCCGGCGGTTTATTTATGGATATGGCAATTCATGATTTTGATATGGCGAGATTTATTGTCGGAAGTGAAGTTGTTGAAGTATTTGCGAAAGGTGAAGTATTGGTTGATAAAAAAATAGGCGAGCTTGGCGATATTGATACGGCAGTTACTGTTTTAAAATTTGCAAATGGCGCGCTGGGAGTTATTGATAACAGCCGAAAAGCTTCTTACGGTTATGATCAGCGCATAGAAATTTTCGGCTCAAAAGGCATGGTGAATATTTCCAACAACAAACCGGATTCTCATACTTATTTAAATGAAACAGGTGAACACTCGTCCTTACCGCTGAATTTCTTTATGGATAGGTATACAGAATCATATTGCACTGAATTAAAAATGTTTATTGATTCATTAATAAATAATTCTCCTTTGCCTGTTGTTGGTGAAGACGGATTAAAAGCTGTTGAAATTGCATTGGCGGCAAAACAATCTTTAATAGAAAATAAACCTGTTCAATTAAGATAAATTAAAAGTCTTTGGCGAAACTAAATATGAATGATTATAAAATAAACTATATCAAAGATTCTGATGTTAACGATGCCATGAATATAAAACTTATTCAGGTACTCTCGCTTTGTTTTAGTAATCAGCCTGTATTCAAAGTACAGAGATACTTTAAAGAAATGCCGGGTCATCGCTGGTACATTGAAGATAACGGTTATATAATCGCTCATGCCGCAGTTCACGATAAAAATATTTTAACCGAAAAAGGAACAATAAGAATAGGCGGAATAGCCGAAGTTTGTGTTCATCCCGATTACAGGGGAAAGGGACTTGTAAAAAAAATGCTTGCAGTAATTCATAAATGGCTGCAAGAAAATGATTTTAGTTTTGCTATGTTATACGGTGATGCCGATGTTTACGCTTCAAGCGGTTATTCAACAATCAAAAACAAAATTAAATTTTTAGATCACGTTACAAAAAAATGGAAAATTGAAACATCAAAAGACGCAATGACAGCGCCTTTAAAAAATGACAAATGGCCGGACGGGATAATAGATATTAATGGCCCTACTTTTTGAGAAAATTGATAAATAGAGAAAAGTTAGTGAATAATAACGAAACCATACTACGGAAAGAAAATTTAGTAATAGATACCGAAGCTCAGCAAAACTCCGCCGAGCAATTGGTTAAAAGAATCCTGCCGGATCATTATAAATTTTTTGATTTAAAAATTTCTAATGATGTATCCGAAGATTATTTTATAATTAAAGATGCCGGCGAAAAAATAAGTTTAGAAGCCAACAACCCTGTAAGTATTGCTTCTGCCCTTAACTGGTATCTAAAATATTATTGTAATTGTCACATTTCATGGAACGGCAACCAGCTTAATTTACCCGGTACGCTTCCCAAAGTAGGAAAAACTATTTCGCATAAAGCCGCCTTTGATTTAAGATATTATTTGAACTACTGCACCTTCAGCTATTCCATGGTTTGGTGGGATTGGGAAAGATGGGAAAAAGAAATTGATTGGATGGCTCTGAACGGTATTAATATTACGCTTGCATTAATCGGGCAGGAAGCAGTTTGGCAAAATGCTTTAAGAAGATTAGGTGTTAAAGAAGAGAACATATTTAAATTTTTGCCAGGGCCTGCATTCCTGGCGTGGGGATGGCTCGGCAACTTTGACGGTTGGGGCGGACCCACAACGCAAAATTGGATTAACGATCAGAAAGAACTGCAATTTAAAATTTTGGCAAGGCTAAGAGAATTAAATATCACGCCCATACTCCAAGCATTTATCGGGAGAGTGCCCGAATGTTTAAAGAAAAAATTTCCCGAAGCTAAAATTGATCAGCTCCCCGGCTGGTATGGTTATGAAGGCGTTTACTTTTTAGATCCCTCCGACCCGTTATTTAAAAAACTTAACAAAATCTTCATCGAGGAACAGACGAAACTTTATGGTAATGATCATTATTTTGCAGGCGATGTTTTTCATGAAATAGAGTCGCCTTTAACAGGTGGTGATTATTTAAGCAGCATATATAAAGGAATACAAGAAGGATTGTTATACGCAGATAATAAAGCTAAATGGGTTTTGCAAAGCTGGACTATTAGAGACGAAAACATAGACGCACTCGATGAGAATCATGTGATTATTTTGGATTTGTATTGCGACTCCGAACCCAAGTGGAAAAAAACAAATGCATTTCACGGACATCCGTGGGTGTGGTGTATAATAAATAATTTTGGCGGCAGAACAGGGCTCGGCGGAAGATTAAAACATGTGGCTAAAGAATTAAATAAGGCAGTCAAAAGTGATGAAAAAGGAAAATTAATAGGTGTTGGTTTAGCTCCGGAAGGCATAGGCAACAACGCCGTACTATATGATATGCTTACGGAGATGAATTGGAACAACGAGATTGAAAATGTTGACGAATGGGTGACTAACTTCAGCAAAAGAAGATATGGTATTGAATCCGAAAATACTAAAAATGCCTGGCTGAAATTATTGGATTCTGTTTATACAGGTCCAAAAGCTTATCCGCCTTTGGAATCCGTAATCTGCGCACTGCCTTCCCTTGAAATTAATAAAGCAGGCTCAAACGGCTGCACGGAACTGTATTACGATAATTCAATTTTGATAGAAAGTTTTGAAAGCCTGACTAAAGAAATACGAAAACTTTCCGGCGAAATAACATTTGTGCATGATTGTGTTGATATTACAAGGCAGATAGGCGCTAACACGGCAAACATTATTTATGAAAAAATTGTTGTTGCTTATAAATCAAAAAATGTTGAGTCATTTAAAAAATTAACCGGCTTGTTCTTGAACATTATTAATGATCTTGATGAAGTGCTAAACAGCAGAGAATCGTTCAGCCTTTCAAAATGGATTAATGATTCCAAAAGAAAAGCTAAAAATGAAGAGGACCTAAAATTATACGAGTGGAATGCGAGAAGACAAATTACACTTTGGAGTTCGCCTGAAATAGGGGAGTTTCATGATTACGCCAATAAGCAATGGGGCGGGCTTCTTCGTGATTATTATTTGCCGAGGTGGGAAAATTTCTTTGTAAGATTGAACGGCTCTTTGGAAAACTCACATGATTTTAATCAAGATGAATTTAGAAATGATATGTTAAAATTTGCGGTTGAATGGTCGGATAAAAAAGAATTGCCGAAAAATGGAAAACAGCCGGATTCAATTGAACTCGCAGTAAAATTTGTTGATAGGTATAAAAATATAATTGAAAGCTTGCAGCTGATGATTTAAATAAATAAAAAAATTTTACGTACCAAGGAAGTAAAATGAGTTTAATAGGAATAGATTATTTTATACTTCTGCTTTATCTCGCAGGCACTATTATTATAGGGCTTTATTATGAAAAGTATGTGTCTACGTCTTCGGATTACTTCTTAGCAGGAAAAATGCTTCCGTTTTGGGCAATCGCTATTTCAATTGTCGGAACAGATATCGGCGCTGTTGATTTTGTCGGGCTTACAGGTCAAGCATACAGGTACGGAATTGTCGTAGCAAACTTTGACTGGATAGGTTCCGTTCCCGCAATGATTTTAGCCGGGCTTGTATTTATACCATATTATTGGAGAGCCGGCGTTTACACCATCCCCGAATATTTAGGAAAAAGATACAACATTTATCTTCGCGCAATAAGCGCAGTAATTTGGCTTATATTTATTGCCTTTACTCTCGGCGTTATTTTATGGGCAACAGGCGTTTTGTTAAAAGAAATGCTCGGCTGGCCGATTATGCTTTCTATAATTTTAACTGTTATAGTAGTTGGTCTATACACAATTACCGGCGGACTATCTGCAGTTGTTATGACCGACGTTATTCAAGTAGTAATAATGATTATAGGAAGTTTGGCAATTCTTGTTCTTGGTTTCTGGGAGATTGGCGGAATCAGCAGTTTATTTGATAAAATTTCCGCTATGGGTCCGGCTTATGAAAATCATTTTAATCTTGTTGTTTCTCCTTCGGCAAACACACCTTACCCATGGACCGGAATTTTATTCGGTTTAACATTTGTTTTGGCTCCGGCATATTTCATCGGCAACCAGGTAATAATCCAAAGATCATTGGGCGCAAAGGATGAATGGAACGCAAAAGCCAGCATGATATTCGGTGCGTTTCTTAAAATATTAATCCCTGTGCTTGTAGTAGTTCCGGGTTTAATAGCTGTAGTTCTTTTTCCCGATGTTAAAGACAGCGACGGCGTTTATGCAAAACTTATAAAAGAACTTCTGCCACCGGGGTTAACGGGATTAGTATTTGCGGCTTTCCTTGCAGCGTTAATGTCCAGCGTAAGCGCGATAGTAAATTCAGTTGCTACTGTTTGGACAAAAGATATTTACGAATTATTCATCAAGAAGAATGCAGACGACAGACATTACCTTATAGTTGGAAGGTATGTTACAGGATTAATATTAATATTTGCTGTAATCACTTCACCTTTAAGCGATCAGTTTCCCGGCATTTACGTTTATGTGCAGACAATAAATTCATTTATACAAGGACCTATTTTTGCAGTACTGCTTTTAGGAATATTTTCAACAAGAATTACGCAATGGGGCGGACTCGCGGGGTTAATCTCGGGAATAATTATTTCAGGTTTGCTTTATATGCTCAAAAGCGATCTGTTCACAATAGAAGAACCATTTCTTTATATCTCATGGTGGAGCTTTCTCGGATCATTAATAATCACAGTGGCGGTTAGTTTATTTACAAAACCAGAACCGATAGAAAAATTAAGAGGACTTGTTTACGGTTTGATTTTAAAGGACGTTGAATTACAGAGTGTCCTTGAAAACAAAATAAAATAAGGGAATAAAAGATGTTAAACTTTGATTGGATAAGCGGAATAGATCTTGAAACAGCTAAGATATTTGTGCTGATGGCATTTGTTGCCCCTCTTATTTTCGCGTTTACACTTAAGAGAGAGTATATATTTAAAGGCGCCGAAGATAATAAAACATGGCGCAATCTTAAAGGCTGGATACTTTTATTAACAACCATAATGATTTGTGTTTACATGTATTTCTAATTGAACGGAAATTAACAATGCCGAAAAACAACATAATGTATTTAATAAGTATTTTCTTCGGAGTATTCGGACTTACGCTCGTTGCAGCAATTTATTATTCCGAAAACGAAAGAGGACAAATTGTAAACCTGATCTGCGGTCTAATATTTATTACGGCATCAATTGGTTCGTGGATAATTGCAAAAAAATCATCAAAGAAAAATAATTGATATGAAAATACAAACAGAAATAAATGCTGCTGCTGCTGCTGTTTTACTGAAGAAACCGTTTAACATATTTTCTTCAAAAAAAGAAATTTTAAAAACAGAGCTGGTATACCTTTCTTATTACTTATTCGAATCGGAAATAATTTTTGGCAACGGTAAATCTGAAACAAGAAAAATTTGCGTCGATACTGTCTCGGGAGATCATGCATTTTTAAAAAATATTGATATAAAATCACACTTTGAAAAACCAGATATCCATGCTTCAATAAGCCCCGATAAGGCAATTGATATTGCAAGAATGACAATAAAATCAAACCTGATGTTTGAAAAAGGCAAAGGGAAAAAAATAGATTCGATAAAAATTAAGCAAGTAGGCATGATGGAATACCCATACTGGATAGGGTACTACAAAAAGAAAAACAAAATTGATTTTGAAGCAGTTGACGCTGTTAACGGAAATCTTCAGGGAGCGAAAATGAAACCGACTTTTATAAAACTGATTATGCAATGAAAAATGTACGGCATAATATTCTTTTTAAGACACAAAATTTATGAAATTAAAAACCGTATATGAATTAAGTGATTGAATGATTGTTTTTCAATCAACCAATCAACCAATCTTTTTTGCAGTTGGGTAAGGTTGTAATAAAATAAGTAAGAATTTAAAAAGGTAAAAAATGATGAACAAAATAACAAAAACGTTAGTGACGGTTTTTACACTGTTCTTGTTTCAACAAATAACTTTTGCGCAAACAACAGGAAAAATTTCCGGAAACGTTGTTGATAAAAACACACAAGAACCCTTATTCGGAGCAAATGTTTTAATCATGGGAACAACAATGGGGGCGGCAGTTAATTTGGAAGGCGAATATTTTATCCTCAATATTCCGCCGGGAGAATATTCGGTTAAAATTTCC
>Ga0154415_1101_pt2 | contig 10834 bp, 7 predicted proteins | sample RifGroB2_FD_115919 | JGI IMG/M metagenome (GOLD analysis project Ga0154415, IMG submission 115919) | Ignavibacteria bacterium GWB2_35_6b | reverse complement strand
ATCTTCAAATGAAATTACAATTAGGATTAATAATTCCCCAACGGCAAAAATTGGGAGCGACGTATTAACGTGCAATCATGTTATAAGTTTTGACGCCTCAAGTTCATCCGACCCGGACGGCGATCTTCTCAAATATTCATGGGACTTCGGAGACGGAATCGCTTCCGTAAATGGGATAAAAGTTTTGCACGAATATAAATCAAAAGGATATTACCCGGTTATATTAACGGTTGATGACGGAACCGGATTAAATAATTCCACGAATTCAAATTCAATAACTGTAATTATAAATCAATCCCCAATTGCCGACGCCGGTGACGATCTTGTAATTTGCGCGGGCGAGTTTGTTCCTTTTGACGGCGGAAAGTCCTATGATCCTGAAAAAGGTTTGTTAAAATACTTTTGGGATTTTGGAGACAGCACTTTCGCGGATGGAATTAATCCTGTAAAAAATGCTTACGTGCCTGGAATTTATAATGTTGTTCTTAAAGTTGAAGATGATTCAGGGTTAGAATGTAATTACGATATTGATACAAAATTAGTAACTGTTGTTGAGTCTCCAATTGCAAATGCAGGAGAAGATTTGGAAGTATGCGCTTTTGAAGAAGTGCAATTCGACGGTACTAAATCAACAGACGCCGACGGAGTTGTGGACAGTTACACATGGGATTTCGGCGACGGCACAACCGGCGGAGGCGCATCCCCGAAACACACTTACACAAAAGCCGGAACTTACAAAGTTGTACTTTCTATTACTGGAGAAACTCAAGGCGACTGCGATAATTCTTCAGCGGATGAAATGACTGTTGTTGTGAATGAAGCCCCCGCTGCAGATTTTTCTCTCCCCTCTTCAGCGCCAATTAATTCAGTAATTAAATTTGACGCATCAGCTTCAGATGGGAAGTCGGATAAAATTATTAATTACGAATGGAATTTCGGCGGCGGTTCAACGGCAGAAGGAAAAGTTGTAAATCACACTTTCGAAAAATCCGGTTTATATTTTGTTGTTTTAAAAGTTACTACAGATTCAAAATCTTCATGTAATTCTTCTTCTGTTGTAAAATCAATTTTAATTAATGAAAGCCCCGTTGCCGTCGCTGAAGCGGAAACAAAAGCAAAAGTAAATTCAACAATAAACTTCGACGGATTAAAATCTTACGATAACGACGGCGCCATTATTAATTGCAAATGGAATTTCGGCGACGGTAATTCCGCCGAAGGCGTGATGGTTAAACATGTTTACGACAAAAAAGGGAAATATAAAGTTACGCTCGAAGTAAAAGACAATTCAAACCTTTCAAACAATTCTGCAAAAGATGAAACCACAATTGAAGTTTTTGAAGAAGTAAAAATATCAATTTCATCTGATGATATTGTTTGCCCGGGGCAAGAAATAATATTCACGGCAAATCTTAGTGAAAATATCCCCGACAGTTTAATAAAATTTAATTGGGAATTCGGCGATGGAAATTCTGCTGAAGGAAAAGAAACTGCCTACATTTTTTTGAAGCCCGGTATTTATAATGTTTCATTAACTGCGCAAAGCAAATTGTTTGAGAATTCAGGAATGAAAGTTTTTTCTAAAATTATAAAAATTAATGACTCTCCTTTTATAAATGTTCCAAAAATTATATATGCATGTTTGGGAGACGAAGTAATTCTTGACGCTTCTAAATCATACGATTCCGATAATGATAAATTAAAATTCACATGGGAAATTGAAGGAGTGAAAAAATCCGGCTCTAAAGTTTCACATATATTTAATACTCCCGGTGAACATAAAATTAAAATAACAGTTGAAGACGGATTGAATATAAATTGTGGAATATCGGAAGAAGAAATAAAAATAATTATTAATTCACCGCCTGTGGCAGTAACTGAAAAAAAGATTACCGGTTTTACCGGCGGCGCATACGACGCAGTTTTATTTGACGCATCGAAATCTTACGACGAAGACGGCGACGGGTTAACTTATGAATGGGATTTCGGCGACGGTGAAAAAATTTTCGGCTCTAAAGTTTTTCATAATTATAAACGAGCGGGAAATTATAATGCAGTTCTAAAAGTCAGCGACGGGAAAAACAGCAAGTGCGGAAGCAGTGCACAAAAAATTTCCGTTACTATAAAAAGTCGTTAACAATTTTAATTTTATAGATAAAAAAAAGGACATCAGTTGATGTCCTTTTTTTTGAATATATTTATGTGAAATTATACTGCGTGCAGCTTATAGGTTTCTTTTTGTCTGCGAACAAGTTGCATGTCGGTTCTAAATTTTCCCAATGTTTTTTGCAGCCCGACGGTTAATGAATTTAAATCTTCCGTTGCTTGCGCAATTTGCTGTGTGCCGATAGCCGATTGCTGGGCAACATTATTAATTCCTTCAATGCTTCCGCTTATTTGTTCCGCGGCAGATGACTGCTCTTCGCTCGCTGCGGCGACTTGTTCAATTTCCGCTACCACCTTTTCAGATGCTTCAATAATTTGATGTAAAGTAACGCCTGCTTTATTCGCCAGTTCAATACCTTTTGCAACTTCTTCTGTTCCGGTATTAATTGAACCGACAGCTTCGCTTGTATCTTTTTGAATCTGTTTAATCATAGCCGCAATTTCTTTTGTAGCTTTTGTCGTACGTTCTGCGAGTTTTCTAACTTCATCGGCAACAACGGCAAACCCTCTCCCCTGTTCGCCTGCTCTCGCGGCTTCTATCGCTGCGTTTAATGCGAGCAAGTTTGTTTGGTCCGCGATATCGTCAATCACTTGAATAATTTCTCCGATTTCATCGCTGCTCTTACCGAGTTGTTCAACTGTTTCTGTTGCGCGTTTAACAACAACTGCAATTCTTGTAATGCCGTCAACGGTTTCTTTAACAACTTTCCCGCCTTCAAGTGCAATATCGCCAGCGCGTTTTGCGTTTGTTGCTGCGCCGGTTGCGTTCTGCGTTGTTTGCAGAATTGTTGAAGACATTTGCTGAACTGCGCTTGCAACTTCCGCGGTTTGTGCTGTTTGTTCCTGCGCTCCGGCTGCAAGTTCTTCCGAACTTGATGATATTTGTGCGCTTGCGCTTGCAGTAGCGTTTGCTGCGTCTGTAACTTCTGTTAATAATGCGCTTAGCGATTCGCCCAAGTTATTAATATTGGTTTTAATTATTTGATGATCGCCTTTATAATCGCCTGTAACTCTTACGGTTAAATCGCCTGTAGCCATAACCTTTAAGACATCGCTTCCTTCTTTAACGGGAGAAATCACAACATCCAATAATGAATTAATTTCAGAAATTAGTTTTTTCCAGCTGCCCGAGAATTTGCCGTCGTTTCCTCTTGTTGATAATTGTCCTTCGCGGGCTGAGTTTATTAATAAACTTATTTCATTAATTATACTTTTAAGAGCAGATACTTCTTTATTAAAAGCGATTCCAAGTTTGTCATTTTCCGAAGCTAACTCAACTTCAACAAAATTTCCTTCTGCTATTTGTTCAGCGGCCTTAACCTTTTCTTTTTGTCTCGTTATTAAATTTCTAAATGATTCTGCCAGCCTTCCGACTTCATCTTTTGAGATTAATTCAATTTCAATATCCGTATTTCCTTCTGCGACATTCTGTGCTGCTTTATCAATATCAACTAAAGCTCTTGCAATATATTTTGCGATGAAGAACCCTATTAAAATAGTAAGCGCAATTACAATAAGTACAAATATAGTTATGTTCCATACAAGTGCTGAAATTTCAGCTTCAACGTCATCAACATAAATTCCGCTGCCGATAACCCATTCCCATTCTTTAAATAATTTTATTGCAGAAACTTTTTCAACAGGTTCTGTAAATCCGGGTTTAGGCCACATATAACTTACATACCCTGCCCCGTCTCTTTTTGCAACTTCAACCATTTCTCTGAACAAATATTTCCCGTTCGGGTCCTGATTATCTTTAACCGATTTTCCATCAAGCTCGGGTTTAAAAGGATGCATTACCATTTTCGGATAAAGATCATTTATCCAAAAATAATCATCTTCATTAAAACGCAAATCTCTTACGGCATCCAGCGCTTGAGTTTTAGCGTCATTTTCCGATAACTCGCTATTCAAATACTTAGTATAATATTCGGCAATAATATGATAAGCCACATCAACCGGCTGACGCACTGCATTTTTTTTCTCCTCGTATAATTTTTCTTCAACTGTTGGAATTACAAAAAAATTGAATAAAACTATAAAAAGAATTAACGGTATTGCAGCTACCGAAAGTATTTTGTAAAAGATCCCCCAATCTTTATACTTAGTTAGTTTCATTTTTCCCTCTCCTTTGTGATAAAAACAATAACATGGTTTTATCACTTATATTTATTTTTTTCAGAAAACTTTCGGATAATTTGGAAACAAGTTGAACAAAAAGTGATGAACGATATTATTCTGTTATAAGTGATAAAAATAATTTTGTTAACATGCCGCTCAATCACTTTGAATTCATTCTTGTAAATTATTTTAGTTTCCAAATATCAATCACGAAACTTTATTAAAAACTTAAAAATGACGACAATAATAGTCTCACATTAGAAACAGTTTCAGTATTAATAACTTTTCCGTAAACATCGGGGGTACCGTAAGCGGCTGAAGTGTATTCAAGTTCCGCGGCGAATTTTACTTTTCCTTCTGTTACTACAATTCTTGGTGATAATCTGAATACTTTATCTATGTTGCTTCCTCTTGAATAATTATTCCCTGTTATAATATTATTAGAACCATTGTTTTTTGTGTATCCGGCAAATACTCCGGCTTGAATATCGGAGCCGTAAGAAATATCCGTCCATGCCGAAAATATTTTTATATTTGTAAAACTTTGAATTCCCGTTTGACTATTTGTTGATTCGACTGCGTAACCGCCGAGCATTAATAAATCAAAATTGTTTTCTCCGATTAATCCTTCGGCTTTTATTGTAAATAAATCCTTTTTGAATTTTCCATAAGCTAAAAATGAAACGCTGTTAATAGTCTCGTCCGATTTATAATTTAAAGCAGATTTTGTTACTGGCAATAAAGATTTATAATCCGCGCCCGCTCCAAGTACTAAATCCGGAGTTGAATATTGTGCGTTAACATTCAGCATCGGTAAAGCGGAGTTTCTTAAATAAGTTGATACTGCGCCTTCGGGACCGTTGCTCTGAAAATCTCTTTGTGATGAAGCAGTAAAAGAAATAGAAACTTCAGATGGTTTGTATGTATATCTTATTTGAGGATTTCTTGAAAAAGGCTGAAACGGAACTCCGGTATTAAATGAAATTACATCGGGAAAAACATCTACAATAAACATCGGGTGCCAGTATTGCCCAACAATCACAACATGTTTGCCCCAATCTAATTTTACAAATGCGTGACGTAATCTGAATCCGTTAATATCCGGATTCGATTGACCAAAAAACGCCCCTTCTAAGATGCCGCTTATTTTTGCGCCGAAAGCATCTGGCGCTGTAATTTTTCCAGTTAAGCGTGATTGAATTGAGAGAATATTAAAATTCCCTTTTGCATTAATATCTTCCCCTTCTGCATCAAGTAATTGATTCTCAGGATATAATAAAAAATGTCCTTCACGTACAGTTACATTTTGTCTGGTATCCATCATAAAATCTGTTTTAACAAATCCGCCGAAAGTTATTCCGAAATTATTTTCTTGAGCAAATGTGAAAAACGGAGTGACTATTATTAGAATCAATAAATATTTTTTCATTTTGTTGTCCATCATCTAAATTTTAATAAAAGACCGATAAAACACTTAAGATAAAAGTATAATAAGACTTTAAGTTCTGTTTAGATAATCGGACACTGCAACAAAAAGTTAATAGGTGAGATTAAATTAATTTTTAGGAAAGAGGCATGAGTCTCATGCCTCTTTAAAGGAATTAAAATTCTGAATTAATGGAGCAGTTATTTATATAAACTGTCGAACCATTCGGGCTGGTTTTTTAGATATTTATCGAAGTAAGCGAGTATTGTTTTTGTCCATTTTATTCTTTTGTTGTATTGCATTATCCAATGTTCTTGTTTATCGACTTCAATTAATTCTACATCTTTTCCTAATACTTTAAGCGCTGTATACATTGTCCAGCTTTCGCCGAGCGGAACGTTTGGATCGGAATTTCCGTGAAGCAGCAATAACGGAGTTGTAATTTTATCCGCGCTGTAAATTGGACTGTGGTCAACATAAATATCTTTTCTATTCCACGGAAAACTTTCAGCGGCTGCGACTGCGTTAAACCACATTCCCCAAAAACCTTCGCCCCAATAACTTGTTAATGTGCTTATTCCCGCGTGTGAAATTGCGGCTGCGAAAATATCTGTTTTAGTAATTACGTTTTGTGTTAAGAATCCGCCGTATGACGCGCCCATACAGCCGACTCTTTTTGCGTCAACAAAACTATGAGCTTCTAAAAATTTCTTTGTGCCTTCTATTACTTCTGCGGCTGTTACTTTGCCCCAATCATTCACATCAACTGCGGAGTTTTTCTGTCCGTATCCGTTTGCGCCTGTGGGCTGTAAAACATAAATAACATATCCATTCGCGGTGTATACGTTAAAAGGATAACGTCCTTCAAAACTTTTTTCTACGGGACCTGTTCCGCCGTAATAATAAACTATTGCGGGATATTTTTTATTCGCGTCAAATGTTGGAGGATAATAAACTCTGCCTTCAACTTCCCTTCCGGCTTCCGAAACGAAGTTCCAATCTTTTACTTCGCCTAATTTTATTTTGGAATATTGTTCCGCTTCGGGGAAACTTAATAGTTTTACTTCGTTTGTTGCTAAATCAAATGTGTATGCTTTCTTCGGAACATTTGAACTTGACGCGGTAAATACTGCTTTATTTCCTTTGGCTGAAAATGATATTTGATCAAGTACATCGTTTTTCAAATCTATTAATGAATATGTTTTTTGCGTCACATTATATTTATACAAATGTCCGCAAGATTTGTCGGTTGTATTAAAATAAATTTCATTATCGTTTATCCAATATGATGAACCTATTTCCGGGTCAAAATCTTTTGTAATTGCTTCCGCTTGTTTTGTAACTAAATCATAAATATATGCCTGTGTGTCAAAGTCGCTCGGGAAAGTACCTTCGGGAACATTAACGCCGAGATTGTTAAATAACGAACTTCCTCCTTCGACTAATAATTTATTGCCGTCGGGTGAGAAATAAACATTACCTAAAAAATTTCCTTCGAGAATTAATTCATGCTGCATCGTTTCTAAATCGAGCATAAAATGTTTTATGTTTTGATACGGTCTTTCTTTAACATCGTATTCGGTTTGAGTAAATATTATTTTTCTGCCGTCGGGACTTATTACCGTTAAATCACATGATACATCCCCGGCGGTTAATCTTGTTATTGTTCCGCCGTTAAGTTCAACTTTGTATAAATAATTTTTATCATTCGCGTAAGGCCATCTGTCCTGAACTTTTTCATATTTGAATAAATCGCCTTTGCGTTTATCCGAATTTTCTGTGACGGTACAAATTAAAAAAGAACCTTCGGGCGACCATTCAAATCCGCTGAAGTTTTTTATATCAACAAGCAAAGGTTCGTTTGTGTTTTTGTCGAGGTCGTTAATCCAAATTGTTGAATTATCACCGCTGTTTGTTGAGTAGACAAATTTATTTTCAACCGGCGACCACGAAACTTGATTTACGCTCATTCCGCCGCGGTATGTTTTTATTAATTTGCCGTCGGATATATTATATAACTCAAACCATTTTTCATCTTTGTCTTTTGCTTTTGTTCTTTTGGATATTTGCACTGCAGCAGTTTTGCCGTCTACTGAAATAGAAACATTTCCCAATTTCGGATTATCGAGAAGCTCTCTAATCGCGGTAACACGCACGGGACTTGTTGATATTTCAATATTATCTTTTATGAAAGGCTCGGAAATATTCAGCGACATTTCAATTTCAAACTCGTTTTTATCTTTTGAGTTATTAATAATTTTTAAAAGAATAATATGTTTCCCGTTTTCAATTAATAATTCTTTTGAAATTTCTTTTTCGCCGGATTCTGTTTTAGTTTCTATTGAGGAGCCATCGTAATAAATATTAATAAGATTTTCCGTTTCAATTTTTAAGTTGGCTTTTACAAATCTGTCAACGTTAACATACGCGGCGAGATATATTGTGTTCCCCTTTTCCGTGAATTCGAGTTCATCAATATTTTTTTTAGTCCATTTTAATTTTGTGTTTTTGTCGAATTGCATTTCCTCATTCTCGGCGGGCATCCATTCCGATACATCAACATTTTCAAATTTTATTAATTCGGAGTAATATTTCTCTTCTTCGCCGAAAACCGGAGTCTTTGATTCGATTGGACCTAATACCAAAATATCATTAATATTTACCGTTTCTATTTTGCCTGAAGCTAATACATTAATAGAAAAGAATAATATTACGCAGAAAGATTTCAAAAACTTGTTTAACATATTTTCCCTCATCATTTTCATAATAATTGTTATCAAAAATATCATAATAACAGAACTAAAAGAAGTATTAAGTTAAATATGGGCTTCTGATGATATACTTCAGTTTTGGCAACTATTAATATAAATTTGTATGATTAATCATTCACTAAGTGTTTTTTATAGGGATAGTGAATGAATTTTCATTCTAAATTTGTTAAGAAACTGCGATGATCATACAAAAAACTTTTCATTCAGACTGCGTAAAGATCAGCAATGGGAATTAGCGCCTGCTTATGATATTTGTCATGCTTACCGTCCGGATAGTTTATGGGTAAGTCAGCACGCATTAAGTATAAACGGCAAAAGAAAAGATATTACAAAATATGATCTGCTTCATTTAGCCGAATCAATGAATATTAAAAAAGCAGATACAATAATTTCAGAAATAAATAATAAAGTAAACCTCTGGAACAACTACGCTGAAGAAACAATGGTAAATTCCAAATTACGCGACGCGATAAAGAACACACTTATATCATTTCTATAAATATTACAGGTTTCAAATTGCAGATTACAAATTAGAATCTGCAATTTATAATTTGTAATTTCTTATTCGAGAACACTCGCAAATGCCGTTAAATATTATGCCGGACATGTATTAAACTGACACGTTATCCGCTATTACATATAATTTAAATAGTTGAGGATGGGATATTAATTAACTATTTTCAAACTGAAATTAGTGAAGTTGGGTTTAAACGACTGTAGTTATTCAACAGAAATAACTTACTATATGTGGGAATAATAGTTTTCTACAAATAATTGACTAAGTAAAAAGGAAAAATTATGAACAAAGGAAAAAATATTTTTGAAGTCCCTGAGCATTTATATTCTTTATTTTCAGACGCGATTAACTCGATTGAGGTTGAAAATGAAAAACATTATGCATCATTGCCTAATAAAGCTAGCGGATATATAATAGAAATTTCTAAAGACGACTGTGATAAAATTAAGCTTCATTGGCAAAATAACAAAGCTGTTATATTACTCTTCAATGGTGGTCAAATTATCAAACAAAATATTATTATCAATTCCTCGTATAAAATTGAACTTAACACTTTTGATAAAACTGAATTTCTCAAATAAGGTACAAAATGAAATATCTAACTTTTTCTCGGCAGTCGAGTAACCCTTCTAGATAGCACTCGTGCACAAATAAAGAGAAAGAAAAATTAAAATGGAAAGATGTAACAAAACGATTCTAACATATGAACAATTCTTTTTGTTACTACTATTATATTAGAATTCAAGCATGTTTTACGAATGATAAAAGGTGTAAAATACTAATAAGCAACATTAAGATTTATAACTGCTGCATAGACAGCGAATAACAGGGTGTAACTAATTTTATAAAACTAAGAGAACTCGGCGTTACTGGACTTTTAACATAACACGTCGTTATACAACTATTTGAAAATATTATAAATGACTTCATATGATCAATAATAATTATTTTTCAAACTTCTCAATCGTGATTGTAGATGATTACGAACATTCTCAATTGATCCTCAAAAGATTATGTGAAAAGAATGGATTTAAGAATATTATTGTTTATGAGAATGGGAAAGAATTTATTGATCGTTGCATTAATTTGACTGAGAAACCTGATTTTGTTTTGATGGACATTCAAATGCCTATTATGAATGGATTTGATGCTTTTATGGAGGCAAAACAATTAGAATATTTTAAAAATACTATTTTTTTTGCATGTACAGCTTTTGCAATGAAAGGTGATCGAGAATGGATATTATTATTGGGCTTTGATGCTTATGTTCCAAAACCCATAGATTCTAGCGAATTAATAAGTTTATTGAAGTCATTTATTGTAGATGAATCAACAAAAAAGAATCCCAAAAAACTTACAGATCAATTACTAAGTGTAGCCAAAGAACTAGTCAATTTGAGATATCATCACATTAGTTTGCAAAAAAATTACCTCTACAAGCTTATTCCAGAGAAAATTTACAAAAAATTAGAAAAGTCTCCTGGAAAATTGAAATTACGGACAACAAAAGTTGGAGTAGGGTTTGTTGATATTCGTGGATTTACTCATCTTTCTAATATTTTACCTGTTGATGAACTTAAGGAAGTCATTGAAGCTTATTTTTCAATGTGTGCAAAAATAATAGAGGATAGTAACTGTTATTTAGATAAATTCATTGGTGATGGTGTATTGTGGTTTTCATCTTCAAATTCTGAACAGAATTCTGCTGAAAAAGTTTTACGTTCTGCAGTGAAAATTATTAAAGGCATACCTTCTCTTAATAAAGAAATAAATGAAAAATTACACAAGAACATACAAATCAACGTTGGGATTGGTCTCTCAAGTGGTTCTGCA
>Ga0154415_1218_pt4 | contig 10876 bp, 8 predicted proteins | sample RifGroB2_FD_115919 | JGI IMG/M metagenome (GOLD analysis project Ga0154415, IMG submission 115919) | Ignavibacteria bacterium GWB2_35_6b | reverse complement strand
ATTTATAATTTGTAATTTTTCATTTTTAATTCCCGTTTTGTGGGAGGGTTTCACGTGGAACAACTCCCCTCTTTCATGGAATTATTTCCCAATACAAAACTTTTAACCCGTCATTCCTGTAATGCTATTACCGGAATTCCACAGTAGATTCCCGCAAAAAACGTGCGGGAATGACATTCATGTCATTTTCCAATACAAAATTTAGCGAAGATATTATTCAAAATATCATCGGTTGTTACTTTACCAATAATTTCTCCAAGAGAGCTTTCTGCGTTTCTTAAATCAACAGCAATAAACTCACCTGTCATTTTATTTTCTATTGAACCTTTTGCGTTTTCTAAAAATTCTTTAGATTTTTCTAAAGCGTAAAAATGTCTTGCATTTGATACTACAGCAGTTCTTTCACTATAAGATTTTGATCCAATAACTTTTTCTTTCATTTTAGAAAACAAACTTTCAATTCCTTCACCGGTCAAAGCCGATATTCTTACATCAGCATCAAAAGTTACTTTACTGGAAATATCTATTTTGTTTGTTAGAGTTAAAATTCTTTCTTCTTTTGATAACTCTAAAAGTTCTTTATAAAGATCTTCGCCGAATCCGGAAATCACATCATTTATAAAAATTACAATATCTGCATTTCGCACAGAATCTCGACTTCTTATTACTCCCTCTTTTTCAATGGAGTCTTCTGTCAATCTTATTCCCGCTGTATCGGAAACTCTAAATAAAATTCCATCGACAGAAATTTCTTCTTTTATAACATCACGGGTTGTACCCGGAACTTCGCTTACAATCGCACGCGATTCTTTCACCAAATAATTGAGCAGAGACGATTTCCCGACATTAGGTTTTCCCACAAGCGAAACATTTACGCCGTCTCTAATTACTTTTCCAAATGAATATGTTGAAAGAAGTTTGTCAATTTCAGCAATTATTTCATCAATATTTTTTAAGATTTGTTGTAGCGACATAAATTCCAAATCTTCTTCTGCAAAATCCAACTCAAGTTCAATTAATGAAGATGTGGTAATCAAACTTTCACGCAACGAATCAACTTTTTGCGAAAGTAGTCCGTCAAGTTGATTTCTTGCGCCGCGTAACGAAGCTTCGGTTCTTGAGTTTATTACATCAATTACAGCTTCCGCTTGGGCGAGATCTATTTTTCCATTCAAAAAAGCGCGTTTCGTAAATTCGCCCGGCTCAGCCATGCGGACATTCTGTCTTATTAATGCCGATATAATTTTCTCAACAATTAATGGGCTGCCGTGTGTGCTGATTTCAACAGAATCTTCGCCGGTATATGAATTTGGTTTATGAAATACCGAAACTAAAACGTCATCAATAACTTCATTATTATAATTTATTTTTCCATAATGAATCGTGTGTGATTGTGCTTCAGAAATTTTTACTCCGCCTCTAAAAACAGAATCAACAGATTTAAAACTATCGTTCCCGCTTACACGAATTACAGAAATCGCTCCAACTCCGGCTGGCGTCGCGGGCGCGGTTATTGTATCATCATTTGAAAAAAAATTATTCATTTCGAAATTTAATTTTTTAGAAAGCTGTAAAAAATAAAGCGTTAAATTTACAAAAAAGATGTGCCGAAAGCAATCTTGTCCGATTTGTAACTTATTTTATAGAAATGATTTAGAAGAAATTTTATGCGCTTTTATCGAAATTTTACTTGAAAAATATTTACTCCGGGATTAATCTCTTTAACAAATTTTTGATCGTTGATAAAAATTCCCAAACTAAATTTAGTTTTACTATTTATTGAAAACTCATAAACATCATTTTGGGGACTGCAAATTAAGTCAATTTTTTGATCTCCGAAATTTAGATTTTTTATACCGTGTTTGTCGGCTCTATTAATTCTCCAAATTATTTCATTGTTTGGTACATCAATATTAATTCCAATAATATTTTCGATCAACATCGCAATAGGTCCAAGTCCCGACCAGCCGACGAAATCCTGACGTGAATAAAAAGTGTTATCCCAACGAGTAGCGGGAATTTTATATTCGGAAGAATAACACTCCCAAATTGTTTTATAATCGTCTGCGTATCTTTCTTCAAACGCGATATTATTTTCTTCCGGTTTAAAATTGTAATAAACTTCGCTGATATTTTTTATATGATTCTCCGCGATTTGATACGCTAAATTATAATCGCCGTATTCCTCCAATCCTTTCACAACCATAAAATTTGTCGGAGCCCAAACGCTTCCGAGCCAATAATGACCGCGGTCATCGAAGCGCGGGTCATCTCCGGATAAAGTTGGAACAAGATGCGGTCTCCAAAATTCTGCGGGATTTGTTAAATGTTTTTTTAACTCTTGAAATTTATTTTCATCTGCGACTTCTGAAGTCAAAGTCCAAAATGCGCCGATGTGTTTAGTTGAACTCAAACTTCCGTCTTGTTTAAAATCATAATAAAATTTAGTTTCATCATTCCAGCAGTTATAATTAATTGTCAGTTTTAAACTTTCATATTTATCATGAAATGTTTTCTGTACCAAATCTTTATTAATAATTTCGGCAATTTCAGAAATACATTTTGCTGCAAGCGCCTGTTGTGCTGACATATCAATATATCCGCCTTTATCAACGCCTTCACGCGGAGTATTATCCATTCCGCTTCCGAGCGGAGTATTATAATACAAACCGTTTCCCCATTTTGTGCGCATGTTTTTTTCTATCCACGAATAATATTTTACAAGGACCGGAAGAACTATTCGCAATCTGTTTTTATCGCCGGTTAATTTATAATTGCGCAATTCAATCCAAGCGAACAGAGGCGGGTTTACCATTGGTTCATCTTCTGTCGGCTCGTTTGCAATTTTACCGGTGCTTTCCCAATACACTCTTTGAATGTATCCGTCGTCTCGTTGTTTATTATAAAAATTATCGAGTGATTGAATTGCGGGGAAAAGATCGTTAGCGTAAATGCCAAACGCAGCCATAAAATTTGAATCCCACTGGTAAACCAATTCATTAAAACCTTCATCCATATAAAATTTTACGAAACCGTTCTTTGCATTTCCCCGTGCAATTTTATTCCACGCCATTTCCCACGCAGTGTAATAAAGTTCAATCCATTCGGGGTTATTTTCAAGAATTGGTTCGGGCAAATATTGTTTTGGGAGTTTAATTGCTGCAGTTTTTCTTTTCGGAATCGGCGGTTCGCCGGCTTTTATTATTGAATTAAAACTGTTACCGCCGTCATTAATTTGCCAGTCGTTTGAAGGGTCGGGAATCCAATTGCTGTCAACAACGAGTTTGTAATAATAATATCCTGGATCGAGATAAATATCAGTTTTCCATATTGAGTCTTTTTTTGTTAAAGGATTTGTCTCTGGATTCCAATTATTAAAACTTCCGGCGACAGATATTTTTTTTGCTTTAGAATCTGTAATTTTAAATGTGATTTTTACCGGAAGATTTTGTGCGGATAAATTAAAATAAAAAAGTAAACACGCAGCAAAAATTACGCTTCTTTTCTTCATAATAATTTATTATTGTTATTTGGTAAAGGTTAAGATAACAAAATTTTGTAAAGAAACTTTTGATTTATAATGTCGGCTGTCATTCCCGCATGTTTTTTGCGGGAATCTATTTACAAAATTATAATACTTAGTAAGGTGCATAAAATGAAAGTATATTATAATTATATCACTGCTCTCATGTTATCAGTGCTTTTAACAGCCTGTAAACCATCTCTTGATAACAAATTAAATTCAGAAAATTATAAATCTGACCTCAAAAAATTAGTAAATAAATATGAAAGTACCGATATATTAAAATCATTTGAAGAGAAAGAAGACATTTCATCTGAAGAATATAATGAGATGATAGATTATTTGAGTAATGAAGATTCTTTAGAATTAGTGAAAGATTTTGCATATAAAAAAATTTTGTTGCGAATTAAATATAACGATGTAATTAGAAAGGAAAAGGAAGATGAGGAAAGGAAAAAAGAACTAGAAAAAATTGCCTTTCAAACAAATTATGTAACGATAAAATTTAGAGACACAAAACAAGAGGTTGAAAGGAAAATAAAGTTTGATACAGATAGCACTTTATCAACATTCTATATTAAAAAAGGAGAAAAAAAGTATCGACTTAACTTAGGAAATTGCGAACCTTACTTTGCTTATAATAAAGATTATGGAGATAATAAAGAACGCCTCGACTTTTTTTCCTTTTCATTAGATATTCATGCGGCATCAACATATAAGGATTACTATGTAGGAGCAACTAAAACAGCTTACGAAGAAATTATTAATTATTTAGAAAATTTATATGGTAAAGCAGATCATTATTATCCCGAACTAACTTCATACAGCGTTGGATATGGCGACAGATTTACCGTTGCAAAATGGAAAATTGGACAGACATATATAAATGTTGAAATGTATGAAAAAAAAGAAATATGGGATGAGAATGGGTATGACAGTTATAAAACAAAATATATTGTTTCCGCAACTTTGTTTAACTTCGATAAAAATTTGAAAGTATCTGATAATGAATAAAAGTATTCAACATATTATTAAAGAAATAATAAAATTACATGGATTTAGCACCAATACTATGACTGGATTTTCTTGTTATATCCCAGACCCTAAACCTTTTTCCACAAAGGAAGGATTACTTCTTTTCGTCTGTACACCTAAGGGCAAAAGAATAATTACTAAATTTGAACATTTAATTAAAAAGCCGCGCAGAAAAAGACTTGCAAAAATTTTTAACGTTTCTGAAGATGAATTAACTAAAGAATTAATCCCTCAAATAATAAATTACTCACAAAAACTAAGTGATTTTGGATTTCATGAAATAGGTAGAGGTGTCGTTCTCAACAAAGATTTAAAAATATTTAACAAAGCTTTAGCGCTGTCTAATTTTGAAAGTAACAAAAAGTTGCTAAAAGACTTTGAATCGTTCTTAGTTTCAAATCCCTTAACGTTTTTTGCTGAGTATAAAAATCTTTTTATTGTAAAAAATAAAACTTCATCTTTTATATAAAATAATTTCTGAAATAAACTAAAAATGTTGTGCTAAGTTATATATAAAACTATTAGATTCCGGCAAAAGACATGCCGGAATGACAATCGAGTAAGAGGAAATAAACATGGCATTTAATTTTAATAAGCTAACTGTAAAAGCCCAGGAAACGATACAAGACGCTGTAGAAATTGCGCAGAATTATAACAACCAAATTGTTGAACCTGAACATATTTTAGCCGCAATGCTACAGGATGCTTCAAGCGTTGCTGTTTCTATAATTCAGAAAGTCGGCGCGGACGTTAACCGAATGAAAATAAAAACCGGCGAACTTTTGGAACGGCTTCCCAAAGTAACGGGAGCCGGAGTCGGCAATCAACAGCTATCAACAAACAGCGCAAAACTTTTGGATGCTTCTTCAGAAGAAGCGAAAAATTTAAAAGACGAATACATTTCCGGCGAACATATTTTGTTAGCTTTTGCACAAGATAAAGGAAACACCGGAAAAATATTTACAGATAACGGAATCACAAGAGAAATAGTTTTAGCCGCTTTAAAAGATATACGAGGAACACAGAGAGTAACTTCGCAAAATCCGGAAGACACTTATCAATCTTTAAAAAAATACGGACGAGATTTAAACGAACTCGCGAAGTCCAATAAACTCGATCCGGTTATTGGTCGCGATGAAGAAATTAGAAGGGTGCTGCAAGTATTAACGCGGCGCACAAAAAATAATCCGGTATTAATCGGCGAACCAGGAGTTGGTAAAACTGCAATTGCGGAAGGAATCGCGCATAGAATTGTTTCGGGCGATGTTCCGGACAATTTAAAATCAAAAAGAATTGTATCGCTTGATATGGGAGCGCTTGTTGCCGGCACACAATTCCGCGGACAATTTGAAGAACGATTAAAAGCAGTTGTGAAAGAAGTGCAGGAATCAAACGGCGAAATAATTTTATTTATTGATGAACTACATCTGCTCGTCGGCGCCGGAAAAACAGAAGGCGCGATGGATGCCGCAAACATTTTAAAACCGGCTCTTGCACGCGGAGAATTGCATGCAGTCGGCGCGACAACATTAAACGAATACAAAAAATATATTGAAAAAGACGCCGCGCTTGAAAGAAGATTTCAACCTGTGCTGGTTCAAGAACCAAATGAAGACGACGCAATCTCTATCCTGCGCGGATTAAAAGAACGTTACGAAGTTCATCACGGTGTACGTATTACAGACGGCGCGATTGTCGCGGCTGTACAATTTTCCAAAAGATATATCACGGATAGGTTTCTTCCCGATAAAGCAATTGACTTGATTGACGAAGCCGCATCAAAATTAAGAATTGAAATTGACTCGATGCCGGAAGAGTTGGATGTTCTTAAAAGAAAAATTAAACAGCTCGAAATAGAAAGAGAAGCTTTAAAAATTGAAAAGGATGAAGACTCGGCAAAACGTCTCGATGAGTTAAAAAAAGAATTAAGCGAACTCGAAGAAGAAAGAAATATTTTACGCGGACACTGGCGATTGGAAAAAGATAAAATTCAGAAAATCCGTAAAATGAAAAGCGATATTGAAAAAACAAAAACAGACGCGGAAAAATTCGAACGCGAAGGAAATCTCGGAAAAGTTGCAGAACTTCGTTACGGCGTAATTAATGATTTGGAAAGGAAATTAAAACACGAAACTGATGAATTGGATACTTTCCAAATGAATAAAAAAATGTTGAAAGAAGAAGTAGATGCTGAAGACATAGCGGAAGTTGTCGCCAAGTGGACGGGAATTCCGGTAAGCAGAATGTTAGAAAGTGAAAGAAGTAAATTAATAAAATTAGAAGATGAACTTCATAAAAGAGTAATCGGGCAGGAAGACGCTGTCGCGGCGGTTGCAAATGCAATTCGCAGATCACGCGCGGGAATGCAGGATGCTGACCGACCAATTGGTTCTTTTATTTTTATTGGTACAACCGGCGTGGGCAAAACAGAACTCGCACGCGCACTCGCAGAATATTTATTTAACGATCCTCACGCGATGATACGAATTGATATGTCGGAATACATGGAAAAGTTTTCAGTGTCGCGTTTAATAGGCGCACCTCCCGGATACGTTGGTTATGAAGAGGGAGGACAATTAACAGAAGCAGTCCGCAGGCGTCCATATTCTGTTTTGCTTCTTGACGAAATAGAAAAAGCTCATCCCGAAGTTTTTAATATTCTTCTTCAAGTTTTGGATGAAGGAAGATTAACCGACAACCAGGGCAGAACAGTAGATTTTAAAAACACAATTATAATTATGACAAGCAATCTCGGTTCGCATTTAATTCAGGAAAGATTGGAAAAATTCACAGAAGATAATTTTGAAAATATTCTCGGGGAACTCCGTTCAAAACTGAGTGAACTTTTGCGAAATACAATCCGACCGGAATTTTTAAATAGAATTGACGAAATAGTTTTATTCAAACCATTGCTAAAATCAGAGTTGAAAAAAATTATTGATTTGCAATTGCAGCGCGTTGGAAAAATGCTTGCAGAAAAAAATATAACTCTTGAAGTAACTGAAGATGTAAAAGAATATATTTTACAAATAGGATACGACGTTACATACGGTGCGCGTCCGTTAAAACGCACAATTCAAAAACATCTTGTTAATCCGCTTTCAACGGAATTATTAATGAATAATTATTCCGCGGGAGATACAATTGTAGTTTCATATCCCGGCGGAGGGAGATTGGAGTTTTCGAAAAAATAATTGACTTAGTAGTTAGCAACCAGTATATTGGACAATAATTGTCAAGAACGTTTTATGTCCAACACCAAAATTGAAACATTTGGAGAAGTTTTGCGTAAGTTAAGAGAGGTGAACAAAATGCCTCTTAGAAAACTAGCGGCACAGTTAGACATAGATCAGTCAACACTTAGTAAAATTGAACGGAATGAAAGAAAAGCTAACGCTGAACTTATTGATAAGATCTCAAAGATTTTCAAAGTTAACAAGAAAGATTTACAGATTAGTTTTTTAAGCGACCAAATAGTTTATAAAGTTCTGGACAAAGAGTATGGTGTTGAAGCATTACAAGTTGCAGAAGACAAAGTATCCTACCTAAAAAAAATAAAAAATGACTGATATAGAAATATTACATCAAATTGACTGGGACTTTGCAGAGGCGACTACCAACTCCGCAACAAACGCTATACACCCTTATCCGGCAAAATTCATCCCTCAAATTCCACATCATTTTATACAACAATTGTCTACTGAAGGAGACACGGTTTATGACCCTTTTTTAGGAAGTGGTACGACAGCAGTTGAAGCAAATATTCTTGGAAGAAATGCAATAGGAAATGATGTAAACGAGCTCGCTGTTCTTATTTCAAAAGTAAAGACAACCCCAATTTCAAGCAAAAAACTTCTATCACTTGATAGCTTGCTAAACAAAATATACAATCATATTGACTCATTTTATTCAGGGAAAAAAAATGGTATTATGAAACCGAATATTACAAATCTAGATTTATGGTTTGAGGAGTTTGTAATTAATGAACTTGTTATTATAAAAGAAGAAATTGAAAATCTTAAAGATAATGACCTTATTGATTTTTGTCTTGTTGCTCTCTCGGGGATTATAATCAACGTTTCTCGACAAGACAGCGACACAAGATATGTTCGTGTTCCCAAAAATATAACCTACTTTGATACTTATTACAAATTCTTCAAGCAACTGAACAAACTTAGAAAAATAATGAATGTATCAAGCAAATTGCTGGAAAGAGGAAAATCTGTTTTCAAAGTTGCTGATACCAGAACTGAAAATATTTTTGAAGAGAACTCTGCTGACTTTGCAGTAACATCTCCTCCATATCCAAATGCCTACGATTACCACCTTTATCACAAGTATCGTTTGTTTTGGTTGGGGATGAATCCGCATCATTTGAGAAAAGTAGAAATAGGGGCACATGCTGACTACTCGAAAAAAAATGGTCCTGACGAATTTGATTTTATGGGTGATATGGAAAAATGTCTTCTTAACACTAGTAAAATTCTTAAACCTGGTTCATATTTTGTTCTTGTAATTGGTGATTCAATTTTAAAGGGCAGAAAAATTAAAAATAATGAAATTCTAAAACTTGCCGCAGAAAATACTACATTCATTTTTGTTGCGGAGTTTACAAGAAATCTAAAACTCACAAAAAAATCATTTAACCCCAAAATCGGGAATATCAAAACAGAAAAAATTATAATTTTCGAAAATTTGAAATGAGCCATGTATAAATACGAAATTAACTTTTCAAAATATAAACTTCGCGACTTCGAGAAAGAACTTGCCGTTAAAGAATTCGAGAATCAATTTCCCTCAGTAAATAACAAAGCAATAACAGAAATTGGAATTTCATTTACGACAAATGAACTACTTGATGAAATGAAATTAAAAAAATTGACCTTTTACAGCGAATTTCATTTTCAAAATGCTAAATCAGAGAAAAGAAATATTCTTACTGACCAAACTATTGTTGAAAGTTATCATAACTTCGAGCCAAACTTATTTAGTGAAATCAGTCCCAAAAATTCGAGAGAAATTCGTTATCTGACACATTCGTTCCATGAATATAAAGGTAGATTTTATCCCCAGCTCGCTAAAGTATTTATGAATTATGCCGGAATCAAAAAAGGTGATAAGGTGTTAGACCCGTTTTGTGGAAGTGGAACTACTCTGGTTGAGAGTCTACTTTATGGTGTGGACGCTGTTGGTATAGATATTAATCCCATTGCTTTTCTATTAGCAAAAGCTAAAGTTAAAAGCATCCAACTCAAACTAAAAGATCTTTCTATAATCAAGAAATCGTTTCAAAATATTGAAGATGAATCAGATTGGGAAAAAATAAACATTAATGACTATAGTAATTCTCTTGATACAGAATATCTGAAAAATTGGTTTCCTGAAGGCAATTTAAAAAAAGTAATTTACATTCAGAAAAGGATAAAGGAATTACAAAATGAAACCTATGAACTCTTTTCAAAAGTAGTTTTAAGTAATTTACTGAGAGAATTTTCTTTTCAAGACCCTTCTCAGTTAAGGATAAAAAGACGAATAGACACACCTCCGAAAAACCTAATAAAAACTTTCAAGAAAAATTTGGTTGAACAAATTGAGAACCTCGAAAAGTTTCAATCACTAGAAAGATTTGAATTAGGTTCCAAAGTTGAAAACTATTTAGGTGATACCAGAACATTAATGAAAAGTGCTAATCTAAATAAGAATTCAATTGATTTAGTAATAACATCCCCACCTTATGCTACTGCTTTGCCGTATGTAGACACAGATCGCCTTTCTCTTTTTGCTTTTGGTTACACAAACAAAAATAACTTTAGAAAGTTAGAAGAAACTCTAATAGGAAATAGAGAAATTACCAAGTCTAAACGAGAGATTCTTGACAAAGAACTTGAAACCAATTTTAAGGAATCCATTTTACCTAAAGAAATTATAGAAACCCTTAAAAAAATTTACTTTCTTAACAAAGATGCAAATGTTGGATTCAGACGTAAAAATACTGCTGCGGTACTTTATAAATATTTTCTTGATATGCACAAGGGAATACATCAGGTTTCGCAAGTATTGAAAAAGAATAAGTACGCTTTTTTCGTGGTTGGAAATAATCGTACAACAGCTGGCGAAAAAGTAATTAACATCCCGACAGATGATTTTATCCGTTCAATTGCTGAGTCAAACAATTTCAAATTAATTGAAAAAATTAGCATGAATGTCCAGCAATCATATATGATACACTCAAAGAATTCAATTAATACTGAGTCAATTTTAATTTTACAATTAAAATAATGAGATATGGAACTAACATTATTAACACACGAAAATACG
>Ga0154415_1056_pt1 | contig 10907 bp, 7 predicted proteins | sample RifGroB2_FD_115919 | JGI IMG/M metagenome (GOLD analysis project Ga0154415, IMG submission 115919) | Ignavibacteria bacterium GWB2_35_6b | reverse complement strand
ATGGCGGCATTAAAAGGAAGAAACGAAATCGGTTTCGCCGCGCTCGCAATTACTCTTGTTGACGTTGCTGTGTTTCTTCCGCTCGCTTTAACAACAGGTTTGATCGGTAATATTATGCGTCAATTTTCGCTGGTTGTTGTTGTATCAACGTTATTAAGTTTATTTGTTTCGTTTACAGTTACGCCTATGCTTGCGTCGCGTTTCGCAAAACTGGAGAAGCCAAACGTTAAAACTTTACTCGGCAGGTTTACTCTTTGGTTTGAAAAACAGTTTGAGAATATGACTGAAACTTATCTTCAAATTTTAAAATGGAGTTTTAAGAACAGGGGAAAAGTTGCGATAGGCGCAATTGCTGCTTTCGTCGCTTCAATTGCTTTGGTGCCTGCTGGATTTATCGGCAATGAATTTATAGCAGTTGCAGACAGAGGCGAGTTTGCAGTAACTGTTGAGCTTGAACCTGGTTCATCAATAGAAAATACAAACCTTGTTTCACAGCAGGTTGAACAGATGATTTCAAAAATCCCCGAAGTAGAAAGAACATTTGTAAACGTAGGAGCTTCAAACGACGGTTTCATTGGTTTTTCTTCCAGCAATATTTCCGAAATAAATGTTGCTCTTATTCCGAAAGAAAACAGAATAAAATCTACTGATGACGTCGGCGCAGATATAAAAGAAATGATTCAGAAAATACCGGGAATAAAAGTCCGTGTTAACCCGATCGGAATTTTCGGCACAGCAAACCAAACGCCGATTCAAATTTTGGTTAACGGGAACAGTTATGAAGAAGTTTCGGTTGCGGCTAAACAAATAGAAGGAATTGTAAAAACCATACCCGGCACTGCGGATGTAAGATTGTCGTCCGAAGACGGAAAACCTGAAACAAGAATTGAAATTGACAGAAACAAATTAAACAGTTACGGATTTTCAATTGCCGATGTCGGCGCGACTTTAAATGTTGCATTAACAGGCGACGATGAATCAAAGTACCGTGAAGGCAACGATGAATATGATATAAGAATAGTTCTTGATGAATTTGACCGTTCACGCACGGATGACATCGGCAATTTGACTTTTATAAATAAAAAAGGTCAGCTCATTTATTTAAAACAATTTGCAAATATTCACAGGGCAACCGGCCCGACAAAATTGCAGAGGCAGGACAGGAATAGTTCGATTACTGTTTATTCGCAAGCCGTAGGAAGACCGAGCGGAAGTATTTCGCAGGATATAACAACCGCGCTTAACAAAATTGAATTACCGAGAGGCGTTGAATATTCTTTTGGCGGCGATGTTAAAAATCAGAAAGAATCTTTTGCAAGTCTTGGTCTTGCGTTTCTTGCGGCAATAATTTTTACATACATGATCATGGTTGCGCTTTACGATTCGTTCATTTACCCGTTCGTGGTTCTGTTTTCCGTGCCCCTTGCGATAATAGGCGCGCTGCTCGCGCTTGCGCTCACGATGAAATCATTAAGTATATTTTCAATACTCGGAATAATTATGCTTGTTGGGCTTGTAGGCAAAAACGCTATTCTTCTTGTTGACAGAACAAACTACATGCGTTCACAAGGCGAAAATGTTTTAGACGCTTTAATTGACGCGGGTAAAATGAGAATTAGGCCGATTATTATGACAACGCTGACTATGATTTTCGGCATGATGCCAATTGCACTTTCAAGCGCATCCGGTTCAGAATGGAAAACAGGTTTAGCATGGGTGTTAATAGGAGGATTAACAAGTTCTCTAATTCTTACACTTGTAATAGTTCCTGTTGTTTATTCTAAAATAGAAGAACTAAGAATTTCTATTCCTGCATTTTTCAAAAAAACAGTTGGAAGAATTAAAAAAGAAAAAGCAGAAGAAATCGACGGCGAGCCTGAATTAGAACTGAAATAGTTATGAAATATTAATCCGGGTCAACAATTGTTAAGCATTGACCCGGATTTTATTTTGTAGATTCTACAAGAAATAAGATAACACTGCAATAATAGCAACCCACGGAAGAATTAATTTCATTAGATCAAAAAACAAATCTTTACCGCTCTTTTGTTTCGGCTGATTATCAACTTCTTTCATAATACACCTTCAGTAATAAGTTTTAAAAAATTAATTATTATAAAGCTGATCAAAACAGATATATGTTTTTCAGATCAGCTAAATCAAAAATTTTAACAGAGACTTATAATTATGAAAGGCAAGCCGGAGGACTTCTGAGGAAAAAGTTGGAGGAATAAGTTATTTCTAAAATGATGTTTTCGGAAAAAGTTAAATATTCTCGGTAAGACAGATTATTAACTGTTTCTTTGCCGTGAAATATAAAATCAAGATTAACTTTAATTTTATGATCAAGGGAGTTACTTAAATTATTTTTATCGATCCTTTTTTCGGAAGGCTCAAAATAATTTATAAATCTATTGTAGTTTTCTGATTTAGTTATTAAAGAAGGCGCTTCATTCTTTGCATAAAGAGGGAAAAAATTTACCGGTTGATAAAATAATTGGAAGAAAGTTGAGAATATAAAAAACGCAGCATTAAGTCTTTGTCGCGTTATACTTGTTCGAGTCTTCATTAAGGAATTTTTAAAAATGATGTCAAATTTAGCTATAAGAAAACAAAAAAGTAAATAGAATAAATTAAGCAAAAGAGAAGCTTTGAATTTTAACATAATACTAAATTAAAAATATTATGAATTTCTCTTTGACGGTTATATAAAATTAGATAGGTTTAGTTATACATTATAAAATTTTTTTGCAGATGATTTTATTATTGCGGCAAACTTAAATCTTCATTATAGACCCCAAAAACTTTATACTTTATACTTTATATACATTAATAATGACCTGAAAAAGTAAAACAACCAAAGAAAAAAAACATATTAAAATTAAAGGAAGAAAAAATGTTTAAAAAGCTGCTCCCCAAAGAGGACAAGTATTTTGAAGATTTTAATCAAATGATTTCGATAATAAAAGAAATGGCGGAATTTAATCACCGTATATTCAGCTTTGATAGTCCTGAGAATTATATAATTAAAATGAAGCCGCTGGAAACAAGATGTGACGAGATTTCTTCCAAAATAACAAAAAGGCTGAATAAAACTTTTGTTACTCCATTTGACCGGGAAGATATTTTCGCGCTTGTAAAAAGACTTGAATCTATAAGCGACATGCTGCTTGGGGTAACATCAAGAGTTGAAATTTTTGGTATGACGCAAAAAATTGAATATGCAGAGAAACTTTCTTTCATTATTAAAGAGCAGATTAATGAATTGGGAGTATCGATTCAGGACCTCAAAATAAAAAGAGAAAACGAACTTAAAGCAGTAAAAGATCTTGAAAGCCAGGCTGATAATATTTACGAGCAGGCGTTAAAAGAATTATTTAAAAATGAAAAAGATGCCGTTGAACTTATAAAGAAAAAAGAAATACTTGAACTGCTTGAAAAAATAAGCGATAAATGCCAGTCTACAGCCAACATTATTCTAACCATATTTTTAAAAAATAATTGATTTATGGAATATGTAATATTTATAATTTTTCTTGCGTTGATTTTCGATTTTTATAATGGAATGAACGACGCTGCAAATTCAATAGCAACAATTGTATCAACGAGAGTGCTGACTCCTTTTCAGGCAGTTGCTTGGGCGGCTTTTTTTAATTTTGTCGCAGCTTTTGTATTCGGCGTAAGTGTCGCTACAACAATTGGTAAAGGAATAGTTGATGTTAGTATTGTTGATAACTTCGTAATTTTTTCCGGGCTTGTCGGCGCAATTATACTAACTGCTTCGGCAACACATCTGGGTTTGCCTATAAGCGTTTCGCATTCGATTATCGGCGGCTACGGCGGAGCGGCTTTCATAAAAGCCGGTTTAGGCGGATTAATTTTAGCGGGATATATAAAAGTAATAATTTTTATTTTTCTTGCGCCGATTGTCGGAATGATTATGGCATTTGTTTTTTCCATTATCACTCTGTGGATTGTAAAAGATAAACAACCGCGAAAGGTAGATAAAAATTTTAGAAAGCTTCAATTGCTTTCAGCAACCGTATACAGCTTAAGTCACGGTTCAAACGACGCGCAGAAAACAATAGGAATAATAACAGTAATTTTGTTTACAAATAATTTAATTGGCGATACTTTTTACGTTCCTTTTTGGGTAATTATTTTAAGCTATACAGTAATTTCTCTCGGCACACTTGCCGGAGGATGGAAAGTTATCAAAACATTAGGTATGCGGGTAACCAAACTTACTCCGTTCGGCGGGTTCAGCGCCGAATCATCTGCCGGGCTAACAATTATAGGAGCAACAATATTAGGCATTCCTGTGAGTACAACACACACGATAACCGGTTCAATAATCGGAGTTGGGTCAACAAAAAGTTTTTCTGCTGTTCGTTGGGGTGTTGCTAAAAATATTTTATGGGCATGGATTTTAACAATACCGTTATCGGCGGTTTTCTCTATGATTACATATTCACTTGTAATGTATATTGCCGGTAAATTTTAATTTGCCAAAGCCGGCAGTTTTATTTTTCCCTTTATTCATTTTTTAATGACACAACAGGATTTATATTTGCAGCCCTTAAAGTCAGCATAACCAAAACAATCAAAGCCGGCAAAGATGAAATTATTCCCGCAAACAAAAACGAAATAAAATTTAATTCCATTCTGTACGCAAAACTTTGAAGCCAATCGTTCATTAAATAATACGAAACGGGCAGAGAAATAATTATTGAAACAGCGACAATAGTTATAAATTCTTTCGAGAGAAGAAAAACTATATTGCCCGAAGATGAACCGAGCACTTTTCTAATTCCAATTTCTTTTGCCCGTAATTGAGATGAATAAGAAACCAAACCAATTAAACCAAGACACGAAACAAAAATTGCGAAACCGGCAAAAAGGGAAAACATATTTCTCATCTTTAAATCGGAAACATACATCTGCTCGAAAGCTTCATCCAAAAATTTATATTCGAATGGATAACCAGCGGCAAAAGTTTCCCATTTGTTTTTTATAAAATCTATTGTTGAATTAATATTTGCCGCGTTTAATTTTAAAACAACATTCTGAGCGTTGGGCTGATAGAAAATTACAAGCGGGTTTACCGGCTGATAAAGAGAGCTCATGTTAAAATCTTTTATTACGCCGATTACTTTTCCGTTTTCAATATCACCGGGAATATCTAATTTTTTACCGATTGGATTTTGCCAGCCGAGATATTTTGCAAGTGTTTCATTAATTACAATTCCGGTTGATGAATCGGAAGGAAAATATTTTGAGAAAAATCTGCCCTGCGCCATCTTCATATCAAAAACATCCAATAAATCGAAATCGTCAATTCTGAACATCTCGCAAGTCCAATCTTCTTCATCGGATTTTCCCTCAGGCTTTATTCCGCCCGAATATGTTCCGAGTCCCGGAACTGTACTTGTTACAGTTGCTCTTAAAACATTTGGATTTTTTAAAAGTTCGTTTTTAAAAGCAGCCGGCTTATTTGATATTTCACTGTTTCCTATTTCAAGCAAAAGCATTTGGTCCTTTTGAAATCCCATATTTTTGTTCATTACAAAATCCATTTGATTAAAAACTACAATTGTGCTTGTTATTAGAATTATAGAAATAACAAATTGAAAACCGACTGTAGTTTTTCTTATAAATGATCTTGATTTGTTCGCCGTTAATTGTCCTTTTAATGTTTTAGATAAATTTAAATTTGAAAGTAGTAGCGCAGGATAGAATCCCGAAACCAAACTTATTGTAATTGATAAAACAAAAGCGGATAGAATTAATAAACTCCAATCAACAGAATAATTTTTTTGAGCGAGTTCATTAAAATATGGAAGAAGGAATTTTACTAAAATTATTGAAGCAAAAGCGGCTGCGGATGTAAATAATAACGATTCGCTTAAAAACTGTTTTAGAATTTGATCTTTATGCGCGCCGAGTGTTTTTCTAACTCCGACTTCTTTTGCTCTGCGCAGAGAACGCGCGCTTGTTAAATTTATGTAATTAAACGAAGCAATAACAAGAATTAAAATCGCAGAGATAAAAAACAGTTTCACATAATCCGCGTTTCCGCCTAAAATTTTACCGGAGTAAATTATATCCGCAGAACCGAGATAAATATCTTTAAACGGCTGAAGATACAAATAATACTGGTCAACTTTTTGAGGGAGATTATCTTTAATGATTGTTTGAAGTTTTTCTTCGAGAGAGTTTATGTCGGCTGTTGGTTTTACTGTTACATAAGTGAACAATGCCTGAGCGAGCCAATTGTTAAGCCACGGCATCGAGAAGCCGCCAACTCCCGGCACAGTTGACGACCACGAAATTAAAACTTCATATTGAAGATGAGAATTGCCGGGTGGGTTTTCTGCAACGCCGGTTACTTTAAAATTATTTCCGTTTAAATCCGTTAATGTTTCACCAATTGGATTTTTTACTCCGAACAATTTATAAGCAGTTTCCTCCGACAGCACAACAGACATGGGTTCAACCAAAGCTGTTTTCGGATTTCCTTTTAAAAGTTTGAAATCAAAAAAGCTGAAAAAATTGGAATCAACCGCGACAAAGTTTTGAAGCTTTAAAATATTTTCATCATGTTTTATATATACATCATTAAACCACGGAAATACTCTCACCGCGCTTTCAACTTCGGGGTAATTATTTACTATTGCCTGCGCCATCATGCCGGAACTGATCGGGTGTGTTTCTTTTTCTCCTTCAAGCGGAGTGAATATTTTATTAAGCCTGTAAATTCTTTCGCCGTTTTTATGAAAATCATCAAACGAATATTCTTTATAAACAAACAAAGAAATTAATATGAATGAAGTGAAACCTATTATTAACCCGGTAAGATTTATAAACGAATAAACTTTGTCGCCGGTTATATTTCTGTAACCCATTTTTATATAATTTTTAAACATGTTTGCCCCCCAATAAATGCTGCCGCTAAATACTGGCAAAATTGATTTTATAACTTCTTTCCAATACCATAATTTTGCTTTAAATATTCCTTCTTTGGAAATGGAATAAAACATTTCATTCAAATCGCCGAGAGTTGTAAACTTGCCGTAATCCGGGAAAAAGAATTTCATTAATAATTCCGCGAGAAACGGCGGTGATATTTTTTTGTTGGTTTTCATTTGAAGCTATTCATTTCTTATTGTCTCAACCGGGTTTGTATTTGCCGATTTTATTGCCTGATAACTGATTGTTAACAGCGCAATTATAAACGCTGATAATCCCGCGGCTAAAATTTCAGCGGCGCCGATATTAATTTTATACGCGAAACTTTCGAGCCAGCCGTTCATAAAATAAAATGCGAGAGGCAAAGCGATAGCAGCCGCGAACAAAACAAGTTTTACAAATTCTTTTGAGAATATTATTACTATTTCAGGAATGCTCGCGCCCAATACTTTTCTAATTCCAATTTCTTTTATTTTCTGCTGCGCGGTGTATGAAGCAAGTCCGAATAAACCCAGACAGGCGATTAATATTGAAATAAAGGAGGCGGCGTTTATAATTGTTCCTTCTTTTTGATCTTGCTCATAAAACTCTGCGATCTTCTCATCTAAAAAATTATATTCAAACGGAGTAACTTTATCAAATTTTTCGTGAACCGATTTTAAATGATTAATTGTCTGCGAAATATTTGCCGTATTAATTTTTGCGGCAAAGTAATCTATATTATCAAACGGGGTTTTCCGATGACCTATAATTAATGGACTTACTTTTTGATGCAGCGATTGAAAATTATAATCGTTTACGACACCGATAATTTTATAACTCCCTGAATCCTGATTGTCCCGAATTTCTATTAATTTGCCGATTGGATTTGAAATGTTTAAAGCCTGAACTGCGGAATTGTTTATAATCACTCCGGCGGAATCCACCAATGGATTACCGGTAAAATTATTTCCCTCTTTTAGTTTTATATCAAACGTATTTAAAAAATCTTCATCGGCGCAGACATAAAACATTTTCTGTTTTTCATTTTCGTTCGCGCCTGTATTGTTTACATCAAGTTCTGTTAAACCCTTCCAATCTCCCGGCACACGGGAAACAACCGACACCCCCGTTACATTGTTTGATTTTGAAAACTCCGATTTAATCGCTTCAAAACTTTTTCGGGCGTCGCCGCTGTTAATATCAACAATTACCATTGCTTCTTTATTAAAACCAAGCTCCTTGCTTTTTATAAAGTTGAGTTGATTATAAACGGTGATTGTAGCAAAAACCATAACAATAGAGATTACAAACTGAAGAACAACCAAGGATTTTTTGATTATTGAAATTGAACTCCCGGGATTTAAACGCATTTTCATTAATGAAACAGTTTTTACTTTAGTAAGAAAAAAAGCCGGTAGCGAGCCGGATAAAATTCCGACAACTAATGAAAGCGAAACAAGCATTGTTACAAACAATAAAACGTTAACTGAAGTAAGTGACAAATCTTTTTCGAAATAAACATTTAAAGCGGGAAGTAAAACCTGGATAATAACAATTGCTGCGGCGACCGAAAGCAATGTCATAAAAACGGCTTCGGATAAAATCTGCGAATACAATTGTGCTTTTGTCGCGCCGACAACTTTACGCATTCCCATTTCTTTTGCGCGGTTAAAATACCGTGCGATAGAAAGATTTGAATAATTAATACAAGCGCTGAGAATAATAAAAAATCCGATAATGCCGAGTATATAAATTGTTGTAATACTTCTTGCGCTGTAATTACTGTCAAGTTCAAAATTGGTTGAATAAAAGTGCACATCTTTCAGAGGCTGAAGAAATAATTTTTCTTTTGTGCCGAAGACATCGGTTTTATTTTTTTCAACAAATCCGGAAAGTTTTGACGGAAAATTATTCATTGAACTTTCGCTGTTGAAAAGCATGTATGTTTTTACCGTTGAAGCGTTCCAATTGTTTATTGCCTGCTCAAATCTTGGCCCGAATGCATTTAATGATTTAAAAGAAATAAGCATTGTAAATTGAAGATGAGAATTTTTCGGCGGGTCTTTCATTAGTCCAGCCACTTTTAAATCGCCCCACGCTCCGTCCGTTTTTAATACTTTACCAATAGGATCATCGGTTCCGAAAAACATATTCGCGGCGGATTCGGTTAAAACAATTTCATTGGGCTCGTTTAATAATTTATCGGGATTTCCTTTTATAATTTCGTAATCAAAAATTTTTAGAAAGGAAGGCTGCGTGATTAAGTATTCCGATTCGTAATGTTTAAAATCCCCGTACTCTGTTGCGAATCTTCCGAATACTTGTCTGTCAATTATGTTTACATAATTTTCAACTTCCGGGTAATCTTGCTCAAGAGTTTTCCCAACAATTCCGCTTGTGAAAGGATACCTTCTTGATTCGGCGTTTTCTACAAACTCTTCATTAATTATTCTTGCTATTCTATCATACTTTGTATTGAATTTATCGAAGTTTAGTTCGTCAATTGTAAAAAGCAGAATAATTATTGACGCGGCTATTCCAAAAGTTAAACCGATTAAATTAATTGACGAATGCATTTTGTGTTTTTTAAAATTACGCCACGCGAGAAGTATATAATTTTTTAACATATCTGTTCCCCATAAAATTAAATTTAGAAATACAGGAATTACTGATTTTAAAACCTGAGTGTTATACCAAAAATTTGCTTTCCATTTTCCTTCTGTTTCAAAAATATATTTATAAGATTCAAACATATCCCCAATTGTTGTAAACTTTCCGCCGTCCGGGAAAAAGAATTTTAATATCAATTCCGCGAAATAGGGAGGATTTGTATTTAGTATTTTCTTTTTCATTTTGTTCTTATTGAGTTAACCGGGTTATCAACCGCGGCTTTAAATGCCTGGTAAATAACGGAAACAACAGCCGTTGCGAATAATAAAATCAGTGAGAAAATAATTAATGAAAACCCGATATTTGTGCGGTACGCAAAATCATTCAGCCAATTATTTAAAAGCAGATATGAAACCGGAAGCCCGAACAGCGCCGAGATAAATAGCGGTTTCATAAAATCCAATGAAAGAAGAAATACAATATTAGAAACCGACGCGCCCAAAACTTTTCTGATTCCGATTTCTTTTGATCTTTGTTGTGTTATAAATGCCGAAAGTCCGAACAAACCCAAACACGCGACAAACACTGCGATGCCGGAAGCATAGGCAAACAACTTAAATAGTTTTTGCTCACTCTTAAAAAGCTCTTCAAATTTTTCATCGAGAAAAGAATATTCAAAGGCTCGGTGGGGAACAAGTTCGTTCCATTTTGATTCGAGCAGTGATATTGCTTCCTCTGTTTTATTCGGCGCAGCTTTCACAGCCATGTAATCGTAATAATAATTTTCATTTGCAATTTGCAAAACAAGCGGATCAATTTTAAAATGCATCGAACGCCAGTGAAAATCTTTTACAACTCCGATTATTTTTCCGGGTTTGTCTTTGCCGTGATTTAAGTGTTTCATTGTAATTTTTTTGCCGACCGGGTTTTCCCAACCTAATTCTTTCGCGGCGGATTCGTTAATTATAAATGCTTCTTCCTTATCGGTTAAAAAAGTTTTGTCAAAATTTCTTCCTTCCGTCATTTCCATTTTAAGAGTATTTATAAAATCTTCATCGCTTATAATTGTTTTGATTGAAACTTCTTCATCTTTTGTCATTCCTTCTGTATTTATAGGGAAAACAATTTCTCTGTCAATTCCAGGAATTGAAGAAGCGGCGGTTGCATTAATAATTGATGAGTTATTTAGAAGAGATTCTTTTACAGTTTGAATATTATTTTGTATCAGTTCGTCTTTAACCGGGATAATAATTGTCTGTTCTGAATTGAAGCCGAGCTTTTTGGTTTTTATAAAATCAATCTGGCTTGATATTACAAACGAAGCCATAATTAATATAAGCGAAGTT
>Ga0154415_1098_pt3 | contig 11344 bp, 5 predicted proteins | sample RifGroB2_FD_115919 | JGI IMG/M metagenome (GOLD analysis project Ga0154415, IMG submission 115919) | Ignavibacteria bacterium GWB2_35_6b | reverse complement strand
TGGGAAGATCGCTCGAAATTTCCTGTGCGTAAAATTTTGTTGTGTTAAATCCGAGTATTAAAGTCAACATTAACCTCACTAAATTTTTAAAAGACAATAATTGTTTCATAACAGGTGTTCCTTTTTGAGTTGATAATTTATTTATATAGAAAGAAAAGAATTTCCGGAACACAATTTTTTTCGTTTTCAAAATTACGAAAAAATAGTGAACAAAAAACTTGGAATAGTGAAACATTCTTGTGTATTTTCAAATTACAACTTTTTGTTTTTCAGCCAATAAAATAGGACAGATTATGACTGTAAACGAATCAGCCGCTTCAAAAGAAACATGGAAATTCCCAAGAGAATTCTGGCTCGCAAACTTAATGGAGCTTTGCGAAAGAGCCGCTTATTACGGGTTCTTTATTGTTTTGACTTTATATTTAACCGACATTGTCGGTTTTACAGATAAAGAAACAGGAGTAGTTGCAGGCGTATTTTTTGCTTTGCTTTATTTTTTGCCTCCTTTTGTCGGCGCCATTTCTGATAAAATAGGATTTAAGAACGGATTAATTCTCGCCTTTTCATTGTTAACAATCGGTTATTTTTTCCTCGGAGTTTTTCATACAAAAATTTTGGTAATTTTATTTTTAACCGTTGTACTCGTCGGCGCATCTTTTATAAAACCATTAATAACAGGAACGGTTGCAAAGACAAGCAACGAAGCTAACAAAGCACGTGCGTTTTCTCTTTTTTATTGGGTTGTAAATATTGGCGCTTTCAGCGGAAAAACTTTTGTGCCGTATATTCGTCAAGGCATTGGGGTTGAATACGTAAATTTCTTTTCCTCTGCAATGTCGCTGCTTGCATTAATTTTAGCATTAGTAATTTTTAAACCGCTTGACAGAGAAGATGACGGAAAATCACTTAAGGATGTTGTTACTGCATTAAAGAAAATTTTTACTGCGCCTCGATTAATAATTCTTATAGTAATTGTTTCAGGATTCTGGATTATTCAGCATCAGCTTTACGCGACAATGCCGAAATATGTAATAAGGTTATTAGGTGAACAAGCGCGTCCTGAATGGCTCGCGAATGTTAATCCTGCTGTTGTAGTAATATTTGTTGTTTTGATTACACAATTGACCAAAAAATGGAAAGCAGTTTCCGCGATTTTTGCCGGAATGGTTATTATGCCTTTATCAGCGTTAGCAATGGCGTTAAGCAGCCCGCTTCAAGCAATAACAGGAACCGAAGTTTCAATATTCGGTTTATTTACGATGCACCCGTTAACACTAATGATGATTATAGGAATAGGCATACAAGGTTTAGCGGAATGTTTTATCTCACCGAGATTTTTAGAATACTTTGCTAAACAAGCACCGAAAGGAGAAGAAGGAACCTATATGGGTTTCAGCCATTTACATTCTTTTCTTTCCGCACTGTTTGGGTTTATACTTTCGGGATTTTTGCTTGATGCATATTGTCCCGATCCCAAAACTCTCCCATTAGGAATTACAGAAGCACAAAAAGCAGCTTATTACGTTGACGCACACATGATTTGGTATTACTTTGTGGCAATCGCTTCTGTTGCGGCTGTTGCTCTTTTTATTTTCAGATATGTTACAAATAAAATTGATGAGAAAGCTGCGGCAGTAAATTAATTTTTATTGAGTATTAATTTGCAGATTGGATGAATGACTGATTGGATGAATGTTTTTTCATTCAGTCATTCACCCAATCAGTCAATCTAATATCAAATAAATTTACTTAAGTAAAATAAGTTTCTTCACACCTCTAAAATTTCCAGAAGATAAAACATAAAAATAAACACCGCTTGCAAGATGTGCCGCGTTAAATTCAATATTATAATTTCCAATAGATTTAAATCCTTCAAATAAAGTTGCAACTTCCCTTCCGAAAACATCATAAACTTTCAGAGTAACATTTCCGGATTGTGCCAAAGTGTAATTAATATTTGTCGAAGGATTAAAAGGATTCGGATAATTCTGTTTCAAAGAATATTCATATTTTAAAATATTGTCGTCAGTTGAAGTTGTATTTCCAACATTTATTGTCCATTCAAACTCAGATGACAAAAGATTGTTGAGATCATTTCGCACAAATATTGTATTATCATTTGCAACAACTTTTAATTTATGTATTCCTTCTGAAACTGTCGAAGCGTCAAATAAATAATTATTTACATTTTCGCTTACAAGAGAATTGTCTAAAAACCATTGTACAGAAAGATTTTTTATCTGCGGATCAATTAATTCTATTGAAAACTCTTTTATTGATTGTGAAGAAATATTTTGAACCTGCTCTGCCGGAGATAAGTTATCAATAATATTTACATAATTATAAATCGACAATACGGTTTGTTCCGAACAAACCTCACAAAAAGGAACATACAAAGAATTCATTTTACAATTTAATTTTGGTCTGTACCAGCCGGTCGGGCTGTATGCAGCTCCTTCGAATATTCCAACTACATTCTCATAATCTTGTGTTTCAGGTGTGGGTAAAGGTGTCGAGTCCAAAATCCATTTATTCCATTTTATATTTTCAAATAAGGTTGCCGCTGTTGTGTTCGGAGATTCGAAACCGCCGTTGTTTCCGTAATCATATTCGTCCGCGAGATGCGCAAATGAATGCCCGAGTTCATGAATCGCAACTTCAAAACTTGATTCATGTGCCGAAGTTGTCGCGTAACTTCCGCCCGAACCGCCGTAATAGAAATGATTCACAATCATAAAAACTATATCCCAATCAGAAAAGTTTGAAGACAATACAGAATTTATTGCGATATAATTTTGAGGAACGAGCAGCCTGTGGATTTTGCCATAATCAAAAGTGCTGTTAAAATATGTTTTGCTTGAAAAAATATCCAAACCGCCTGGCTCATCCGTCGCGTCTCCTGGATGAGTTGAGCCGGATTCTTCCGACGGAACTTCAACAGCGTAAACATTAAAATAATTTTTATATGAACTGTACGGCTCTGCGTTAAATAATTCTTCAACAACGCCTTGAACATTTTCATTATATTTGTCCATCTCACTGCTTGTATATCCGTCACCGAGAAAAACAATATTAATTCTTTTGCTCCTTTCGCCAGAAATAAAAACTTCGTGAATTGGAAACACCTGCGCAAAAGCATCGGCGGAAATAATCAATAATAAAATCAAAGATATATTTTTATAATTTTTCATTTTAATTCAGATTTATTTTGAATGAACCGAGAGGCATGTATTTTTCCTTGCTTTTTTTGAGCGAACCTCCGGCTGGAATTTTGAATAAATTTATTTTAGAAATTTTTTCATTGCAGTTTGTTCTGACAACAAATTCGGATGTATCTTGTTTTACTTCAACAGATTTTATTTCCCCGTTATCGCCGGTGTATTCATATTTTTGAATTGACGGGTCAGAAACCGAGCCTTCAAAAATTAATGTTTCGTCACTTGAAATTAATTCGTAATAAATATCGTTTGGGTTAAACGTTTGTACTTTCGGTGTTTTTATTTTCCCTTCGAGAATTTCATAATTTATTTCGGAAGGTTTGCCTTCGATAAGTTTCACTTTGATATAAATTATTTTATCTGTTTCGTTTTTTTCCGCAACAACTCCAAAACACGAATTGTTAATTAACAATAGAACTGCCGATATTAATAGTAATTTCATCTTATAAAACCTTTTAAAATTTGCGAATGCAATATCTTTTGAAAATTTACTTTTAGCAATGCTAAAAAAAGTAACTTGTGAATCCTACATCATAATACATTTGTTGCTTTTTACGGCGTAGTGACAAACACTGCAGTGGTTTAAATTCGGCGGGAATTCATTAGCTCTAATTTTATTTACAATAACTTTTAACTCTTCGCCAAAATCATTTATTTCCTTAACAGGTATCTTCTTTTCAAAAACATTTTCAGGATGTTTGATAAATACAAGTCTGCACAAAATTTCTTTCGCTTCTTTAAACATTTTATTCGAAAGGAAAGCATAAAATTTAAGTTGGGGTAAATAATTTAATCCTCGTTCCTCTATTTGTTCTTTCCTGATATTGTCGGTTTTATAATCCACTATTATTATTTTATCCCCGGCAATAATAAGTTTATCAATTATACCGTATAAGTAATAATCATTTTCTTTAGAATAAATTTCATATTCGTTGTAAAATTTTTTATGTGATTTTATTTCTGCAAAAGTTGAAGAGTCAAAATATTTGTTCAATTCTTCCGTAATAGATTTTATAAGTTCGTTTTGTTTTGAATAATCCGGCTGTTTTATTTCTATTTCATTTTCTGCAAAAGTTTTTACGGAATTTTCTATTTCACTTTTTTGCATTTCTTTTTCAAGTACAGCATGAATTACTCTTCCCCGCAAGTCGGCGAGTTCGTTAGTTTCTTCGTCCTCTTTATATTTAAAATCAAATGTTGATAATTGTTTGTCGAATACTTTTAGAATTTTTGTATAACCGAGTTCGTAAGTTAATTTATACTTCAGAGGACACTGCAAATACATTGCAGTTTTAGTAGCCGAAACAATTTCATTTTTTACTTTGTCTTTTATTTCCCCTTGCGAAATTATTCTTTTTTCTTTTGTTATAGTTGTTTCTTTTTCTTTTATATCCCCAAAATATTCTACCGCTTTTATAATTGGAATATTCAACTCCATTTCTTTTTCATAAACTTTATAATTTTCTTCGTACGAAGACATAAATTTTAGTTTAGTTTTTAATTCATAATTTTCTTTTTCAAAATCAATATTTAAACCTTCTGTTATAAAATTTATAAACGACGAATCCGATTTTTTTGTTTTAACTGAGTATGAAATAAAAAGATAATTTACGGCGCGAGTAACTGCGACATAAAAAAGCCGCTTTGCTTCCGCGTTTAGTTTTTTGTTCATCAAATAATTATAAACTCCCGCAACAGGCGGCGTGGAATATTCTTCAAAATATTTTCCGTTAACAGGCACTTTTGTTAGAATTCCAAACTCTTTATCAATACTAATTGATTTTGCTTTTACGTGTTCGTCTTTTGAATAATCAGAACACTTAAAAAGAAAAACAGCTTTGTATTCCAAACCTTTCGCTTGATGAATTGTCATTATCTTCACAGTGTTTTCATCTTTTGAAACCGCAGCTTGCCCTTCATCTTCCAAAGTTTCCATCGCTTCGGAAAGATAATTCACAAAATCATAAATAGTTTTTAAACCTTGCTGCAAATAAGAATTTGAAATCCGCAAAAGTTTGTTGAGGTTTGCAATTTCTTGCGCTGAGTTTGGCTTTGAAGCAATCACGGACCAGTAGCCGGTATCATTTAATATTTTTCTCAAAAGAAAATTAAGATCAACTTTTAACGCATATGAAAGATGTCCGCTTAAAATTCTTATAATGTATTTAAACTTTGCTTCCGAACTTGCGTACTCTTTGAACTTATCAAAAAAAGTTTCTCCTTTTTGAAGAGATATTTCATAAATGTTTGCGTCTGATATTGTAAAGAAAGGCGAACGCAATATTCCAACAAGCGCGCTGTCGTTTTCCGGGTTTATTAAAAATGAGAGATAGTTATAAACATCATAAATTATCTGCCGCTGATAATATCCTTTTCCACCAATGATAGTAAAAGGAATTTTATATTTTGAAAAAGATTTCTCGAGTTTCGCAAAAGCGTTTCTTTTTCTGCAAAGTATCGCAATGTCTTTTGCCTCGACAAGCTCGGCAGTCTTTTCTGATTCTTTGATATTACCGCTGACTGAGCTTGCCGAAGCCAGAAGTTGTAAAATTCTCTTAGAAATTAATTCGCTTTCGGATTCTTCATCTGCAACTATAATTTCAATTTGTCCGTGTTCGTTTTCTTCTTTGGAACAAATTAACTCACTCGGTTTTACTTCGTTGAATTCAAGTTTTGGATCTTTGAATAATTCGCCGAACAATTCATTTGTAAACGCAGCTATCGGGGGCGACATTCTAAAACTATGCGGAAGCTGAAGCAGGCTTGCCGCAGTTTCTTTGTTTTCAATTTCATTTTTAGTACGGTTAAAAATTTCAAGATCGGCGTCGCGGAACATATAAATACTTTGTTTCTCATCCCCGACTACAAATAAATTACCTTTGTTCAAATGCTCAAGAATCGGCATAAAAATTTCATATTGAATTTCGTTTGTATCCTGGTATTCGTCAAGCATTATGTATTCATATTTTTCGCTAAGTTTTTCTATAACGTTTTCTTTTGCAACTATTTTTTTTGTGTTCAATAAAATATCTTCAAAATCGAGATACCCTTTCTCCGATTTTTTCTCTTCATACTTTGCCAATGCTTCGTCAAAAACTTCGAGAATGGTTTTGCCGAATTTAGCTAACTCAAGATTTGCCGCTTCGCAGTTTTCATCAATATTAAACGAGCTTAAAATCTTATCATGTTTTTCTATTTCAGCAATTTCATGTTCATAATTTTCAGAATCGAACTTATTAATAAACTCCCTTTTTTTGAGAGTATATTTTTGCGTAAAAATTATTTCGTTCAGTTGTGAGATTAGTTTTAGAATTTCGAAAGGATTGTTTGTTTGTTTTTCTAATATTGTTTTTACCTCGAGAGCTATTGAATCGCCGGGTAATGAAACAAGAATTTCATTATTAAGTTTCTCCAAATTTCCAAAAAACAATTTTATGCTTTCGGAAAAGAATTGCTCGAACTTAGTTTGAAATTCTTTATCAAAATATCCGGCTATTTCTTCAATGTCTTTGGAATAAAGTTCCAGAGATAATTTTAATATATTTTTCCTTTGATAAACAAGCTGCTTCAACTGTGCAGCCAACGAAGCTTTTGATCCGAGTACCCGCACAAGATATTTTATTCTCTCGGAACTATTTTCATCTTTTAATTGATTTACAATAACTTCTTCAATACTCAGTTCAATAAGTTCGTCGGATGTTTCCGAATCCATCGGCGAAAAGTTTGCGTCAATTCCGGCGTCGGGCGAATACTCCCGCAATAAATCAATGCAGAAAGAGTGAATAGTTGAAATGTTAGCCGAGACTAATTGTTTTCTTATCCGTTCAAGTTTCTTTTTTAATTTTATATCTGTTTCAGAAACTAATCTGTCTTCAATTTCATTTGCGATTTTTTTATAAAGTTCGCCTGCGGCTTTGTCGGTAAAAGTTATCGCTACAATTTTGTTTAACTGTACTTCTTCATTTAAAGCAATTTCGACATATCTTTTCGAAAGAACAAAAGTTTTTCCCGAGCCAGCGTTTGCCGTAAGCGCAATATGCTTTTTATAATTTAGCGCGTCTTTTTGATATGGCGTTAATTGAGGCATTAATATTTTGGGAATTTTAATTGAATTGTTGTTCCGTTAATTGATGTTTCTTTCAGCAGTATTTCTCCGCTTATGCTTTCTATAAAACTTTTTGCCATACTTAAACCGAGTCCCATGCCTTTTGCTTTGGTTGTAAAATTCGCTTCAAAAATTTTATTAGAAATTTCTGCGTCAATCCCTTTGCCGTTATCGCTGATGTTAATTAAATGGAAATCTTTTTCCGGTTCGTAATTAATTTTTATCGAAGTCGCGTTCGCCTGCACTGAATTTCTAATCAAATTAATAATAGTTCTTTTTACCTGGTCCTTATCGGCTAAAATATTTACATGCTCTTCCGGCATCTCTACAATAATGTTTGCGGCTTCTTCAATAAATAAATTAACAACATCGTTAATAACCTGCTGCAAATTAATTTCCTCTAATTTTAAACGCGGCATGCGTGCAAAATTATAAAACTCGGAAGCAATATTTGTAAGTGTTTCAATTTGATTAATTACAGTGTTGGTAACTTTTTCGAATATAACATTAAACTTCGGCGATTGATCTTTGTGCGCAATAATTAATTGCTGCACTGCAAGTTTCATCGGCGTTAACGGGTTTTTAATTTCATGCGCGACTTGTTTAGCCATTTCTTTCCACGCAGATTCACGTTCAAGTTCGGCAAGCTCGAGCTGACTTTTTTTCAATTCGTGAACCATTTTGTTGAAGCCGTCAATTAATTCTTTTGTTTCACCGCGGCTTGTTTCTTTTATCTCAACATTTAAATCCCCGCCTGCTACCGATCTTGTTGCTGTTGTAAGTTTTCTAATCGGAGATGAAATTTGATTGGCAAGAAAAGTGCTGAATAATATAATTAATATAACTGCAAGCGAGTAACTTCCGAATAAAAATATATCAACATCAGTTGCGGACATCGGCAGAAGTATATTGTTAAAACTATCGCTTATTTTTATTATGTAATCCTTATCGCCTATTTTTGCTTTATAGAAAAAAGAGTTGTAAGAATATTTTTCAATTTTTTCTTCGACAACAATTTCTTTTATTCCGCGGTTTATAATTTTATTGTATGCTTCCGGGTTAATAATTTCGGGCATCAAACCTATTTTATGAAACAGTTCTTCCGAACTGTAAACTAATTTTTTATCGTCATATATTTCGTAATTCACCGCGAGGTCGCGTGAAGCTTTTTCAAAAATACTGTTAATATTAATTCCTGACGAAACAAGATAATCGTTTATATAACTTTCAACTCTTATAATTCTTTTGCCGAGTTTGTAAAATGTAGCCGAGTCGTTATTTTCTTCCGTCAGGCTTCTAAAATAAATCGCCAACAAAATCAGCGGTATAATTGAGATTACAAGAAATGCCGTCAACAGCTGCGTGCGGAAACTGAAACCGGATATTTTTTTCCTTCCGAACCCGATTATTACGGCAATAACAATTAATAGAATTATAAAAATGCTGTGAATAAAAAACACTTTGAAAAAATCAAAAAGATTCCAAGATATAGTTTTGCTCGCAAGAGCTACCGCTATTATTCTTTTGGTATCATCCAACTGGGTATTTAAAACATACGCTAAATTTTCTTCGTTGTTGAAGTTCAAATAAATCCACGCTTCATTCGTGTTTTTATCGGGAGAATTAATAATCTTTTTTTCCTGCCCGGAGCTCAATGTAACTTCGCTGAAAGCATTTAATAACTCGCCGTTATGGAAATCAAATATTTTAATTTTTGCGAAATCAACGGCGAGGTTTGAATATGTAGATTTTGTTGAAAAGAATTCCGGTCCTTCAAACAAACCGAGATTATTTACATCGTATAAAACTCCCGCTTCAATATAACCGATAACATTTCCTTCTTCCGATTTAACTTCACCCAAACCTTTTAATAATTTCGCGTTTGAATAAAGATAATCTTCTTCCCATAAAATTATATCTCTTTCTTCGTTGGATGAATCATTAAAATAATTTTTATATCCTTCATAAATGCCGAAATTAATTCCGCCGAGATTTTCTTTTGAACTGTTTAAAAAATTAATGCTTGAAATCAGAGATTCTTTTTGAAGTTGACTTCTGCTCCAAATCTTAAAAGCTTCCGCTTCGTAGTTATAATTTTGTTTGGAAAAAGATTCGGCAATTTCAGGATTGTTTAAAGCGCTTTCGAGAGTTTGTGTCAGAAAAAATTCTAAAAGATTTTTATTAGGCCGTGTAATTTCTCTCGCGATTATTTTCAGTGATTCTCTTTCGAGATCAAGATTATAATGATGCAGAAGACTTATAGAAACAAAAGAAGCGCCGAATAAGAAATATACATAATTCATTATACTTCGCTTGTTCAGATAAAAAATCATAAACGCCAAAACAAAACAAACCGAGATGTGAATAATTCTTATCATCGGCGTACCTTGCGGCTGTTTCTGCGTTATGTCATAAATCAAACCGGCAAGTTGAAAAAATAGAAATAAAGAACCGGCAAATGCAAATTTATTTCCTGAAATTTTTGTAGGCGCGTTTTTAAAAATTATTATTAAAATGACAACAGAAAAAAGTATGGAACAAAATCCCATCAATAAAACACCGATGTGCATTATCGCTACCGGCGACGCTGGAATAAGTTCGGGCTCTTTGAAGTAACGCAGAGTTGAATCAAAAATAACGCTGCGAATAGCGGCTCCAAATCCTCTAAGGCTTATAAAATAAAACGCAGTTAACCCTAAAACCAACAAAGAAAAGATTACAAAACTTTTTTCTTTGTTCTTTTCTTTTAAATATTCGTTTGTGTATTTGTAAGCAAGAAGCGAAACAAATAAAAATGAAAATACTGTTATAAAAAATTCAAGCGGCGATTTTACAATTCCGAATCCGAACGCCGATGAAAAAAAAGAAGCGTTCGCAAGTTCTGTCGGGATATACTCCGAAGGTATTCCAAGAACAAACAGCAATATTCTAAACAGAAAAATATATACCGCGCCCCAAAAGAATTTGATGAGTTTTCTCTCAAGCAGTTGAAAGCGTTTATAAATGCCGAGTCCGGCAATTACAAAACCCAAAAGCACAAGCAAAGATTGAACCGCTTTAAAATCTTCTTTTATATAATTTATAGAAGAATCTTTTGAGGGTTTTATAAAAGAAGCGACGCCGATTTTCTGATACTTGTTATTTAACAAATCGAAAGAATATCTTCTGCCGTCAAGTGAATATGAGGCATCAGTTTCATACGAAACACTAAATGTGGTTTTAAATTCCGCAGAAAGTTCATCAACAAAACTTATGTTTTTATAATAATCATTTCTTAAACTGTATTCTTTTTCAAGCGGTAGAGATATTAATATGAAATGTGTTTCGCCATTTATAATTAATGTGTCGGAGTAAGAAAGGTATATAATTAAATCGGAGCGCGTAAATAGAGTTTGACCCAAAAACTTTTTATATAAAATATTTGAAACGGAATCAGCAAGTATATTCTCATTCCATATTATTAATTTTCCTGCTGAGTTATAAATTTCCGCAGTAAATCCGCCATCGTTAATTTTTTTAAGATATTCAAAAAGTTCATATTTATAATTATTATGTTTTTTTAACGAATGAACTTTTTCTTTTAGTTTTTCGAAATTTTGTATTAATGATGTTTCTTTTAATTTGAAAATTTCTTTCGCGGAGTTTTCTATGAAAGAGTTTTTATCCTTTAATTCTTCTTCCCAATTTGAGTTTTTATTTTCTATAACGATGGGTTCAATAATTCCAAGCAGAATAACGGCGATAATTACGGCAGCTATTGAAGTGATAAATTTTTTATTGCCGGAAAAATGTTTTTTAAACATAGGTTTAGTTTATGCTAATTTGACTGATGCGCCAGTTCCCGTTTTCAATTTTTAACGATATGTAAAACTTCGCGACTCCTCTTATGCCTTCGTAGCTGTAATCATAAAAACCTGTTGCAAAAGAGTATTGCGGTCCCGAAGAAATTTTTGCGATGCGAAAACTAAGCGGCTTATAGGTGTTAATAAAATCCTGAACAATAAAAAATAATTGATTTGAT
>Ga0154415_1074_pt7 | contig 11829 bp, 10 predicted proteins | sample RifGroB2_FD_115919 | JGI IMG/M metagenome (GOLD analysis project Ga0154415, IMG submission 115919) | Ignavibacteria bacterium GWB2_35_6b | reverse complement strand
ATTAGAGAGACAATAATCATTATTAAATGACCAAAGGTAAAATTTGCAAAAGCCGTGTACCGCATAAACTGGTCAAACCCGTGCGCGGTAAATTCAAGAAACTTTTCCATTTCTATCCTCCAATCTCTATAAGAAGATCACCTTCGAGGACAGAATCGCCTTGTTTAACTTTTATGGAAATAATTTTTCCTTCTTTGTCGGCATTAATATTGTTTTCCATTTTCATAGCTTCCAAAGTAAGAAGTTTATCGCCTATCTTCACAACGCTGCCTTCTTTAACGTGTACATCAAGTATAACTCCTGGGAGAGGCGACTTGATATGACCGGCACCTTTGCCTTCGGAAGGACTGCTTGTTTTCTGTTGAGATTTAACAACATCGGTAGAAGGGGAAACAACACTTCTAACCAATTTTGGTGTTTTAGTTGTTTGTACTTTCTTTTCTATCTCAACTTGATATGATGTGCCGTTAACTTCAACTTCAGCTATGTTGTCTTCCACACTTAAAATATCTACTTCGTACTGATTACCGTTGATTGAAAATTTAAATTTCTTCATTTCTCTTATCCTTGTTTATCATGGGTTTTGTCTCATGCCGTAAATTTTTGAACTCCATGGTGAATACATTCTTCCGACTCTGTTTATTGTAAGCACCGCACTTTCGTGATCATGCGCTTCGGCAAAATATAAATGGAGCGCGGTTGCTATAGCGACGTTTACTTCACCGGTTAATTCTTTTTCTTCTTTAGCAGCTTCTTTAGTTTCTCCGCCTTTAACTTTTGAGGCTCTTTTCTTTTGATAAAGAAGCACGCCTGTAATGTTATAGAAAAGGAGATACAGAAGTAGCAGCGAAAGAAAAACTACCGCCATTCCTATAAAAGTCATTCCAACTCCCCAGGGATCTATTTCATTAAACCTACCGGCATTCTCTTCAATCTTTGCCTTTGACAAAGAGTCTGCTAAAGATGGTTGAACTTGCGCTAATAATTTATATAACATGATTACCTCACAAAGGAATATTTGAATGTTTCTTGGGAGGATTTGTATCTTTTTTAGTAGCGAGCATTTGAAGCGCTCTAATAACTCTGAACCTTGTGTTTCTTGGTTCGATAACGTCATCTATGTAACCGTATTTTGCTGCGACATACGGAGTAGCAAATTTACGTTTATATTCTTCTTCTTTTTCGTTAATGAATTTTACTCTTTCAGCGTCGTCGGTAATTTCATTTAATTCTTTTGCGTGAAGTACTTCAATTGCGCCTTTGGGTCCCATCACCGCAATTTCAGCTGTCGGCCATGCGTAGTTAATATCACCGCGTAAATGTTTCGAACTCATAACATCGTAAGCGCCGCCGTAAGCTTTACGTAAAATTATTGTTACTTTCGGAACAGTAGCTTCTCCGAAAGCAAATAATAATTTTGCGCCGTGAAGAATAATTCCGCCGTACTCTTGAGCGGTACCAGGTAAAAATCCCGGAACATCAACAAGTGTTACAATTGGAATATTAAAAGCGTCGCAGAATCTTACAAATCTTGCAGCTTTTCTTGAAGCATTTATATCAAGAACACCGGCTAAATAACTTGGCTGGTTTGCAACGATACCGACAGGAGCGCCGTTAAATTTTGCATATCCTGTAATAATATTTGGAGCGTAGTTTCTTTGTACTTCTAAAAATTCATTGTAATCAACAACTGCGTGAATAACGTCTTTAACATCATAAGGTTTATTTGGGCTTGCCGGAATAATTTCATTAAGATGATCTTCGAGCCTGTCAATCGGATCGTCGCAAACTGAAAGTGGCGGATCTTCTAAATTGTTTTGAGGAAGGTAGCTTAAAAGTTTTCTTATAATCAAAATTCCTTCCTGTTCATCTTCGGCAACAAAATGTGTTACTCCTGATTTTGAACCGTGGACAGAAGCGCCGCCAAGTTCTTCATCAGTCACAACTTCGCCCGTTACTGTTTTTACAACTTTGGGTCCGGTAACAAACATATAGCTTGTTCCTTTAGTCATAATTGTAAAATCAGTTAATGCCGGTGAATAAACAGCACCGCCTGCGCAAGGTCCGAAGACAGCAGAAATTTGAGGGATAACTCCCGAAGCCATAATATTTCTTTGAAAAATATCTGCGTATCCGCCTAAACTTTTTACGCCTTCTTGAATACGCGCACCGCCGCTGTCGTTGATTCCAATTACCGGCGCTCCGACTTTCATTGCTTTGTCCATAACTTTACAAATTTTCTGTGCGTACATTTCCGAAAGAGAGCCGCCGAAAACCGTGAAGTCCTGTGAGAAAATATAGACCAATCTTCCGTCAATTGTTCCGTATCCTGTTACAACTCCATCTGATAAATATGATTGTTTGTCCAAACCGAAATCAACAGTTCTGTGAGAAACGAACATATCGAATTCTTCAAAACTCCCTTCATCTAAAAGAAGATCGATTCTTTCGCGAGCAGTATATTTCCCCTTTTTGTGCTGTGATTCGATTCTCTTTTCACCGCCGCCAAGCCGCGCCTTTGCGCGCATATCCATCAGCTCTTTAATTTTGTCTTCAATTGCCATTTTAGCTCCGTAGCATTTCCTGTTAGCTTTTAATTAATTTATTAGTCTTTGTTATTTAAGTCTTCGCAAAATTCCGTTAACACGCCGTTTGTAGATTTGGGATGAAGGAAAGCAATGTTTAAACCTTCCGCTCCTTTTCTTGGCGATGAGTCAATTAATTTAACGCCTTTGCTTTCAGCTTCGTTCAAAGCGTTTTGTAAATTATTTACATGAAACGCGAGATGATGAATTCCTTCACCTTTTTTCTCTATGAATTTTCCAATAGGACCTTCGGGATCAGTAGATTCAAGCAGCTCAATTTTTGTTTGACCCACTTTAAAGAAAGCTGTTTTCACTTTCTGGTCTTTCACTTCTTCTACAGAATAACATTTTAATCCGAGAATATCTTCATAAAACTTTATAGATTCTTCGAGGTTTTTTACTGCAATGCCGATATGTTCTATATGTGTTAAATTCATATTTCTCTCAAAGTTTGTTTTTTAAATGAAATGGCAATCAATTTATGTGCCTTTAATTTGGATTTGATAAATAATCAAAACACTGTAAAGCATAAATAAATATATAAGATATTTTTATTATGGGTATAACTTATTCTCAATTGTTGGAATAAATTTATATGAAATGAAAAATCGGAAAAAATAATTTTTTTGATTTGGGACTTGACAATTCTCTTCATAAACTATATTTTTATGCCTCATTTTTATTCCGCGATAGCTCAATGGTAGAGCATTCGGCTGTTAACCGAAGGGTTGTAGGTTCGAGTCCTACTCGCGGAGCAAAGGGTCAAATGGATTACTAAAGTTGATTCTTTAATGTTAGAACTTGAGCAATAATCGTAAAAGCAAATTTTTTACTTTTTGGTTTCAGACGCTCTGTTCGTTTAATTAATCTTAATGTTTAACAATTAACAGGTAGCACAAATGTCAGAGCGCGTAAAAGGAACCGTAAAATGGTTCAACAGCTCTAAGGGCTATGGCTTTATCTCTCGCGAAGGCGGAGAAGATGTTTTTGTTCATTACCAATCAATAGTTGGCGATGGTTACAAAACATTGGAAGAAGGTCAAACTGTAGAATTTACAGTTGGACAAGGTCAAAAAGGTCCTCAGGCTCAAGAAGTAAAAGTTGCTTAAGTTTTAAGCCAAATTTTACAACGGAAAAGGGACGTTTTATAACGTCCCTTTTTTTTGTTCTCAAACTGCCCCAACGAGTTCTTTGCACTTTAAATTCCTCTCTGATTAACTAATTCCCGATTTGCTTTAGCTTATTTATGTAACTTCTTTCAAAACATTAGCTTAATAAAAAATAATCTTGACATTCTGTCTTTTTCAAATTATTTTCATTTCGAAAAAAATATTCAAAAGACCTACCAGCCAAGCCTTTTGTCTATTTCTTTTTAACCCTGTTTCTATCTTTATCTTTGAAAAGAAATAATTGACAAACATAATTTGAGCCCCAAATGAAAAAATTATTTGTAGTTTATGTAATATTATTGAGCTTGGTTGTTGCTTCGGCAATTTATGCTTGCCAGGCAACTTTTTTCTAAATATCATTTCTTATAAGAATTTTTGCTGCGCTAATTAAAAATTTCTACCCAAAATTCTTACCGTAATTATTTTATAAAAATTATTATCTTTTATATATTTTTTTATCCTTCTGGTACAATTGAAAATTCAAATGACTAAACAAGTTGTCAAAAAAAAATCGCTCATTATTTTTAAAACGTTTCTTCTTGTATCAATATTTTTATTCGGAAGTTTTACTTTTTTTGAGGAAGAAAATAATCCTTCTTCAGCTTTCGAATTAATTAATAATTGGAGCCTGTCGAGAAATTATCCTTTCAATTCTGTTCCTTCACAAGCATTATTAAAAGCAAAAGAGTTTTCAAAAAATAATCTGAATAAAAAATTATTAAAAACTAACGAGCCTGATCCATGGAAAGCAATTGGTCCAAATAATATTGGGGGAAGAACACTTTGCATAGCGATCAATCCGAAAAATCCGGAAACAATTTACGCCGGTTCAGCAGGCGGCGGATTATGGAGAAGTTACACGGGAGGCAAAGGCGCAGATGCATGGGATTATATCTCAACAGGATTTCCGGTATTAGCAGTAAGCGCAATTGCTATTGATCCGCTTGACACAAACAGAATTTATATCGGCACGGGCGAAGTATATAATCTTGAACAAACAGGAACGGATTACGCGGATAAACTTACAATCGGCAGTTACGGAATTGGTATTATCAAAACAGCAAACGGCGGAACATCATGGGAACAAAGTTTAATTTGGAGCGACAGTCTTCAAGTTGGAGTAAATGCAATAAAGATTGATCCTTTTAATAAAAAAGTTATTTGGGCTGCAACAACTGAGGGCACGTACAAAAGTATAAATTACGGTGAGAAAGAATCTTGGTCGCGTGTGCACGAAGTTAAAATGGCAACGGATTTGATTATAAGCCCAACAAACCAAAATAAAATTTTTGTTGCATGTGGAAATTTAAATAGCGCGGGCAACGGTTTATATAAAACTGAAAACGGCGGTATAAGTTGGAGTAATACGAATATATTTCCAAAAGTTATATCCTCACTTTTGTTGGGTAAAGGTAGAATTGATGTTTGTGAATCAGAATCCAATTTTATAGTAACAACCTTGGGTTATGGAGATTATTATAAAAATACTAATACACAAACACTGAGTTATAAAACAGAAAATGGGGGATTATTTTGGTTGCCGGCTCCTCCTACATTTACCAACTGGGCATCTATTAACGGTTGGTACTCACACGATATTGCAATCAATCCAAGCGACTCGAAAGAAATATTTGCCGGCGGACTTTATCTTTGGAAATCAACAGACGGCGGTTCCAAATTCACTCAAGTATCTACCAGCAATATTAAACAAGGTGATGTTGGACCGGGAGAAAATGAAGGGTTGGATAATAAATACGTTCATCAAAACATACATGAAATTGTTTATCATCCTACAAACCAAAGTATAATTTATTTTGCAACCGACGGCGGTGTGTTCCGTACAACCGACGGCGGGCAAACTTTTGAAGGCTGTAACGGAGGTTATCAAACAGCAAATTTTAATCAAGGATTTTCACAATCGCAGCAGGATAAAAATTTTATAATTGCCGGCGCACATGGAAACGGAACAAATATTTATACTGGCTCAAATGCGTGGAAGAAATATGTTCTTCCTTTTGACGGCGGCATAACAGGAATTAATTCATTAAACGATAATGAAGTTTACGCTTCATACCAAAACTTAAATGTGTTCAAATCAAACAACAAAGGTAACGCATTCGGGCAATTGAGTATTCCCGGACTTGGAAGGATAACATCTTATATTGCGCCTTTTGTTGTTGGCGATAAAAATCCTGAAGTAATTTATGCCGGAAGAGATTTAATATATAAATCTATTGACGGTGGAAATACTTGGGCTGTATCAAATAAAGGCGGTGTACTGGACGGTAATCCAATAGTTAAAATGGCAATTTCTCCTCAAAGTGATGATGTAGTTTACGCTGCAACTTTTCCTCTCGAACAGAAAGAAGCGGGAGTGGAGGCCGGGCTCTTTAGGACAGCCGATGGCGGAGATAGTTGGGAAAACATCACGCAAGGTTTGCCTGATAGATTTGTTGGAAATATTTATGTACACCCTGCAAAAGAATCAAGAGTTTTTGTTACGCTTTTGGGTTTTGGCTCATCACACTTATACAGGTCAGAAAATATTGGGCAGGACTGGACTGACATTGGAACAGGACTTCCCGATGTTCCAACTTCGGCAATTGTAGTTGACCCTGAAAACGAAACACATATTTATGTCGGCAGTGATTTGGGAGTTTATTTTTCTCCCGATAACGGAACTACATGGCAGGAATTCTCAACAGGTTTGCCCGACGCAGTTATGATTACGGATTTAAAGATTTTTAAAAATGAAAGATTATTACGAGCTTCAACAAACGGCGCGGGATTTTTTGAAAGAAAATTAGCGACTGAAAACCCAGTCAAAATAAATGAAGAAATTATTCCCCAAGATTTTGAATTATATCAAAATTATCCGAACCCGTTTAATCCCACGACGGTAATAAAATTTGTGATTCCTAACGTAGGGACGCAGCATGCTGCGTCCCTACAGATATACGATGTTCTCGGCAGAGAAATAGAAGTTAAAAATTTTGGGTTCTTGAATGAAGGAATCCATGAAATAGAATTTAACGGAAGCAATCTCTCAAGCGGAGTTTATTATTACAGGCTTGAAGTCGGGAAATATTCCCAGACAAAAAAAATGCTGCTGATAAAATAATTCGGATTAAGTTATTTTTTTTACAGCTAATTTTTTAATGCCTATTTGAGAAATAATTTTAGTTTCATCAAAAGGAAGAAAGAACAAACCGTCGTTGCTTCCTGCTTGTACTTGTTTAGGTTTTATTTCACCGGCTACAATTTCTTCTTTTGAAATACTATCTGCGATGAATATTAATGTAAAACTGTAAACGACTTTATAATTATTATTGTTTTTGATTTTTAAGACAATTCCGTTTACGGAGTTGTTCGCTTTCATATAAAACATAAAGGAAATAGAGAGACCGTTTTTTTCAGTGATGTTTTCCCAGCCGTAATCGGAATTATCTTGCGCGGAAATAAAACTTGCAGATATTAAAATCATAAAAAATAATTTTTGTATTTTGTTTTTCATGGAAGTATTATGAATAAATTTTATAGAAAAATAAAGTGCATTTATTCTTCTCATAATTAAAGCGGGAATTTTATGAAATGGGCAAACAGCAGAATTGAAATAATATTTTTATTAATAGTTGTTTTTTATTTGTGTTATTTGCTTTCATCAATTCTTATTCCGCTTGTGTTTGCTTTTTTATTTGCCGCGCTGTTCCAGCCGTTTATTTCTTATTTGAGAAATAAAAAATTTCCAAACTGGCTGATATTTCCCGCGATAGCATTTATAACTCTCAGCATTATTTTCTGTGTGATATTAATCTTTTCAACAACAATTTCGGAATTTATAAATCAAAAAGATTTTCTTGTCTCGAGCCTTCGTGAAAAAATAAAACCTGCATTTGCTTTGATGAACGAGTTGTCAAAAAAATATCTTAATTCGGAAATTAATATTGATGATTCCGTAAGTTCTATTTTAACAAGCGATTTTCTTTCAAAAACAATCGGATCAGTTTTTAATACTCTCGGTGATTTCACATCTTCATTTCTTGTTTTCGCTTTTTATTATGTTGTTTTTTTAGTCAGCATGCCTTCTTATAAAAATTTTCTAAAATATGTCGCGGGGGAGTATAATGAAGAAAAAATAATTTTAAGTTATGAAAAAATTCTTCAGTCAATTTACACTTATGTTAAGTTAAAAATCTTTGTCAGTTTTTTTACTGCGCTTTTTGTTTTTATAGTGCTCGTAATTTTCGGAGTTAAGTTTGCATTCCTTTGGTCGTTTCTTACTTTTGTATTGAATTTTATTCCCATCATTGGTTCTCTCGTTGCAGTAATTTTGCCTGCTCTTATGGGGGTTATTCAATTCGATTCTTATTCAACGGCAATAATTCTATTAATTATTTTAGTTTCCGGACAAATGATTTTTGGAAATATTGTCGAACCCGTATTAATGGGAAGCGGGTTAAGTTTAAATACAATCACAACAATGTTTGGACTTGTGTTCTGGGGATTTTTATGGGGCGCTTCCGGAATGCTTTTATCAGTTCCTCTTGTTGTAATGTTTAAATTAATAATGGAACAAATTCCGGAACTCGGCGCAATGGGACGCATACTTGGAACTCCCGGCAAAAATTCTATAAAATAAAGGATAGATTATATTCTTTTTCATCATAAATTTTCTCAATTATTCTTTTGAAAAGCTAAAATCTCACACTTATTATCCGATAATGAACTAAATACATAGAAATTCTGTTTGTAACTTAAATTTTATAATAACACTCATTATTATTAATTCTGTATTTTAAAAATGATCAGTATTTATCGGCTATTTATGATATCATCTCTTAATTGGGCTCTTAATAAAAGATTTACCTTTTGCTTCGGATCAGATATTAATTTATAAAAAAACTCATGATAAAAATTATTATCTGCGGGAGATAATAAAATGAAAATTAACATAAAACATTATTTGTTAATATTTTTTTTTCTGTTGTCATTTAAGATTGTTATCAGCGCTCAAGATACAACATCAACATCCCAACTTTTTGATCTTTCACTTCAAGAATTATTAAATGTAAAAGTTGTTACTTCCGCAAAGTCAGAGCAGAAAGCATGGGAAGCGTCGGCAATGGTTGTGGTAATTACACAAAGCATGATAAAAGAAAGAGGTTATTCAGATTTATTCGACGCTTTAAACAGTCTGCCGTATTTTCAAATTCAATCGGAACACGGTCATTGGACGAAAGGCGGCATTGTTAATTTACGCGGACACAGAAGCGGAGACTCCGGTAATAATAAAGTTCTTCTTTTAGTTGATGGAATAAAAATAAGCGACGACGCCGAAGAAGGTTTATACATGGGATTAAACAGCATTCCATTAAACGCAGTAAAACAAATTGAAATTGTGTACGGACCGAACTCAACTTTATACGGGCGCGATGCTTATGCCGGAATGATTAATTTAATAACAGTTGATGAAGATAAAAATTACGCAGGATACAGTTACGGTTCTTTTAATACTCATAAATATTATGCCGGACTTTTTCACGAGTTTGATGAAAATGTTAGCGCAAGTTTTAATTTGTTTTCTTATAAAAGTGATGAACAAAATCCTACGGACAAATCAATAGTATATTTACAAAGACATTATTTTCCGAAGCCGCCGTATACGGAAAGATTTTACAGAGCCTCAGATAATAGAGCAATTAATCTCGGTATTAATTTTCACGGATTGTCCCTTAAATATATTCTGTATGATATTATTGGAAGTGAATCGTACGGAAGTAATCCGGATCTTTATGTTGCCGAATACTCAACTTTAATAAGAATAAAAAACCAGGTTCTTTCCGCAGAATATAATTTTGAGTTTAACAGTAATTTAAATGCAGAATTTTATTATAACTATAAACAAAACGAGTTCGATCCACAAACTGCGAATTTATACGTTGACGATTTAAACAGAACCGGAACCGCGGATTATCCCGACGCAAAAGAAATAAACTCTTTACTTTTTCCTGATACAACAATAACCGTGGACCCTTTTCACGCATACGGCGGAAGAAAATATTATTACTTTAGAACACGCGCGCATAAATTCGGATTTAAAACAACTTATGAAATTTCACCAACTTTAAAAAATGTTTCGGGAGTTGATTATAACTGGGTTTGGGGAATTCCGGTAATAAGCGAGGGCAAAGGCGGCAAGCCGATTACAACAGACGAACAGCGAGAAAAATTGGAACACGATTTTGGTACTGCCGGATTTTATACCGAGTTTTCATATAACATTAATCCCAATCTATTAATTACTGCCGGCGGAAGGCTGGATATTAACAGCGAATACGAAAATACTTTTGTGCCGAGATTTGCATTAATTCATAGTTTTGATAATAATATTTTCAAACTAATCTTTTCAAAAGGTTATCTCGCCCCAAGTATTACTCAAGCTTATTTTGAAAGCATAACAACATTTTCGTGGATTAGAAAAAATGAGAATCTAAAACCTGAAAAAAATACTTCAGTTGAACTTGATTGGACTTATTCAAAAGAAAGTTTTAATCTCAGCGCAAATTTATTCTATAATAATCTTTCCAATTCAATAATAGAAAGCGTTACAACCGGCGATTCAACTTGGACTTATGTTGGAATTAATTCATTTTATGTTCCCATTCTTCAAAGTGAAAACGTGAGCGACGGTTACAGGTACGGTCTAAATTTATCTCTCGCAAAAAAACTTAATAACAATTTGTCTCTTAATTTTAACTATTCACTTATTCTGGGAAAAGATAAAATACACAACAATGAAACCGAGATAAACGACAATTTAATTTCAAATCACAAAATTAATTTCGGCGTTCAATTCACTTATAATAAATACCAAATTTACGCCGAAGCAATATGGCTCGGTGAAAAAAGAATAAAGTCGTTTCATAACTCAACACCTTATTCAAACCTTTTGGACAGCGAAGGCTACTTAAATTTTGATCCTGTTTTTCTCCTCAACCTGAATTTTAGAATAAATGATTTATACGAAGGCATGTCTTTTTATTGCAATATTAAAAATGCTCTTGATAACGAATATTACGGTCAGACTATAAACGCGCAGTGGGGAAGCCCGGTGGTACTGCAGGATATGAGAAGAATTAATTTAGGAATAGAATATGATTTTTAACCAATTGTGCGGTCTTAATAATGGACTCCGTTAGAAAGAAATATTTAATAATAATATTATCTGCCGTGCTGCTGTTTGCCAATTTATCTTTTACAGCACAGCCGGAAGAATATGTTATTAAAGCCGTACTGCTTGAAAAAATTTCTTCTTTTGTGGAATGGAATGGTGAAAAAATAATAAGTAAAAATACTTTTACTGTTGGCATTATCGGAAGTCATAAATTCGGCAATGTTTTGGAAGAAACTTACGCAAATAGAAAAATTCTCGGGAAAAAATTAGCAGTAAAATTTATTGAAGATAATTTTGAAATTAATAACTGTGACGTGATTTTTATTCCCAAGTTAAATAAAGATAAATTGAACGATATTTTGGAGTTCGTAAAAAAGAAACCTGTACTTACAATTTCCGATACAAAAGGTTATGCAGAGAAAGGCGTTCATATAAATTTTTATACTGAAGAAAATAATATCCGGTTTGAAATTAATGAAAAGTCGGTTAAAGAATCCGGATTAAAGATGAATCACCTTCTACTTTCATTAGCAAAAATTGTTGAGAACTGATTATGCGCTTAACAGAAATTGCAAAAGATTTATCAATTAAAAACAAACTCATTGCGATTATACTTCTTGTTGTTGTAGCCGCAATGGTACTTATGATGTCTTTTACATTAGTTGAAAAAATTAATAAAGCCGAAACGGATCTTGCCAACAACACAATTTTAAATGCTAACCTAATTGGTGAATATTGCGTTACAGCCCTTTATTTTCAACGCCCCGACGCTGCCGCCGACGCTTTAAATAAACTTGAATCAATTTCATATATACTTAACGCAAAAGTTTACGGGATTGACAGCTCGGTATTCGCTGAATATAACCGGGAGAAATTCAAAATTAATTTTATAAAAGAATTT
>Ga0154415_1079_pt3 | contig 11844 bp, 9 predicted proteins | sample RifGroB2_FD_115919 | JGI IMG/M metagenome (GOLD analysis project Ga0154415, IMG submission 115919) | Ignavibacteria bacterium GWB2_35_6b | reverse complement strand
CTTCTTCAGTAACAGTCCGCGTTCCGGTAATTAATGTTTCTCCTATTTCAAGTTCTTCAAAATATTTTTTAAAAGGATGAATATTATCAAACACTTGTTCAGCGCCTTTTAAGTATTTGTTCCCGATTTTTGAAATTGTTGTTGGGTGACCCTGAAGCGCGACCCTCTGCATATATTTTAAAATTCCGCGAATGCCGCCCATTTCTTCTCCGCCGCCGGCGCGGCCCGGACCGCCGTGTGTTAAATGCGGCATCGGCGAACCGTGTCCAGTGGATTCTTTCGCGCAGTCTTTATTAATAATCATAATTCTTCCGTGATAACTTCCGGCGCCGAGCACAAATTCTTTTGCGAAATTATTGTCGGTTGTAAAAACGGAAGCGACCAAACTTCCCTGCCCGAGATTCGCAATTTTTATCGCATCATTAATTGTTGAATACGGCATTATGGAATTTACCGGACCGAACGCTTCAATTTCGTGGACAATTTCCGTTTCAAAAGGATTATCACATTTTAAAAGTACAGGATTTACGAATGATGATTTTTCATCAAATATTTCTGAACCCTCGTAGACAACTTCCATTGATTCTTTCAGCAATTTTATTTTTTCATTTACAAGTTGAAGATAACGTTTATCAGCGAGCGGACCCATTCGTGTATTTTCATTTAAAGGGTCGCCGATTTTTATTTTCGTCAATCTTTCTTTAATCGCTTCGGTAACTTCATTCATTAAATTCTGCGGGACAATTGTTCTTCTGATCGCCGTACATTTCTGCCCGGCTTTTGTTGTCATCTCATTTACAACTTCTTTAACAAATAATTTGAACTCATCCATTTCCGGCGTAACATCATTTCCGAGAATTGAACAATTAATAGAATCCGCTTCCATGTTAAAACGTATTGAGTTATTAATAATATTCGGATGCGATTTTAATTTTCTTCCTGTTTCAGCGGAACCTGTAAAAGTTAAAACATCCTGCGAAGTTAAATGATCGAGTAAATCATACGGCTCACCGCAAATTAATTGAAGCGCGCCTTCGGGTAATATTTTTAATTCTATAATTGCCGCGAAAACTTTTTCGGCAAGAAAAGCGGAAATAGGCGAAGGTTTAACAACGGCGGGCATTCCGGCAATAAATGTCGGCGCAAGTTTTTCAAGCATTCCCCACACCGGAAAATTATATGCATTAATATGTACCGCAACTCCCTGCAAAGGAACACAAACATGTTGACCGATAAACGTACCGTTTTTTGAAAGCGGTTCCATCGCGCCTTCAACCAAAATTTTTTCATCGGGAAGTTCGCGCCTTCCTTTGCTGGCGTAAGTAAATAAAGTCGAAATACCTCCTTCAATATCAACCCACGAATCAATTTTTGTTGCGCCGGTTTTATATGACCACGGATAAAATTCATCTTTTCTGCTCATTAAATATTGCGCGAGATTTTTTAACATTCTACCGCGCTCGTGGAAAGTCATATTCCGCAAATTGGGGCTGCCGGTTTCGCGCGCGTATTCGAGCATTCCTTTTATATCCAAACCTTCGGAAGAAGTCTGCGCGACTTCTTCTCCCGTAACCGGATTATATAATTTTTGATAACCATTTTTTGCTTCGTACCATTCGCCTTTGGCGTATGAACGCAGTTTCATTTTGGGATTTCCCGGAATTAAAATAAGAAAGACACCTAATCCAATTTAAGGCATTTTAGTAATCAAACAAAATTTGAAATACCGAAAAATATTTCGCTATTGTAGGTGCGCAGCATGCTGCGCACCTACAATTCACAAATTCAAAATATTATTTTTTACGGGTAATAAAATGCCATTCCGATTTAACGAAATTAAAACAAACGAAATCAACCGAATATAATTTTTATTTGAGCTTTACGACAAATATACAAGTCCGCTTGTTTCGGCGAATAAGAAAAAACAAAAAAGCCGGCGGTAAAGGGGGCATAACTTGTTTTTTATAAGCAGTTAACGCTTGTTTTTGAGTGATTACTTAAAGTAAGATGAATAAATAATTTTGAGGACTGCTATTGCATTTTATAATTCCTGGAATTAAATTAGACCCGCACTCAATAAAATATAAAAGCTTAATTGATTATTTATAATCAAAACAATTTTCCATGTCCTGATAATAACCCCAAAAGAATAAACAAATGTGTTTATAAAACAGAAACAACGTCTTGTTTTTGTATTTATAATAATTACTTTTTTAAAATATTTTAGATTGCTATATTTACAGTCTATAAAAAATAAAACAAATAATTTTAGGAGAATAAAATGCCCGATAAAAAACCAAATTTCACAGACGAAAGTGAAAATGAAAATTTGGGAAAAGAGGCAATTAAACGAATGACCAACGGAGTGTTCTTAAAAACAACATTGCCTAATTCTTCAGATAATTTTAATGACAAAAAATTCCTGGAGAACGTGGATCATTATGTAAAAACAGAAGAGTTTAATGAGTTTATTACTTCTCCAATTTCAAAATAATTCCTCTTTATGTTAAAAAACTACGAATACTTAATAAAAGAATTTGGTGAAGAAAAAATTGAAAGCAGAGTAAACGCAATCAATGAAGCAACAAAAAAGTTCTTATCGGCAACATGCACAAGCTTTAGAGATAATTATAAAGATTCACCAGATATAAAATATGAAGATTTCTTTTACATAAGCGGCACACATATCCAGCAGGCTGTTATTGATTATTATGCAGACATCTCTCGATTAAAAAAATTCCACGACCTTGATAAAATAAACAATTTAAAAATTGCCGCTTACATGGCTTACTGGGTTTTTAAAAGACATCCTATTCAGTATATAAATAAACTTCCGGATGATGTTTTAATAAAATTTGAGAAATTCAGATATATAAATGAAGCCTGTGCCGTGTTTCTTCTTACAAGTTTTGTCTTTGATATGAAGACACATTTAATGCTTGGTAAACCAACAAATGTTCCCGCGTTTCAAAGAGAACTGATGTATAATTTTATATACCGCAGGGTTTCTCCTCAAGAACTTGAAATAATACTTACGGCATTATTAACAACTTACCCTCACCCCCAGTTAAACAACAACGATAAATTACAAGATTAATTTCCCCTCAAATTTTAGTGTGTTTTTTCATTAATTTTTTATCAATCTTAAAACAGTAAAACTATCACACAAAAATGATAAAGAAAAATTTAACTCTGCTTTTTGTACTTATGTTATTCTCTGCCTCCGTAATATTCCCGCAGAATAATGATTATAAAATTATTCCTCTGCCGAAAGAACAAGGCGTAGCGACAGATCTTGTTTACAAAATGATTGTTGATAAAAAAGGGTTCCTATGGCTCGGCACAATGTTCGGGCTTGTTAAATACGATGGGAAAAATTATCACATTTACAACAACAATCCTTTTGATTCTACGACAATTAGTTTTGACGACATTATAGATTTGTTTGAAGACAAGAATGGCTTTATCTGGGCAAGCACATGGGGCGGAGGTTTAAATAAGTTTAATCCCGATACGGAAAAATTTGAAAGATATTTTTCAGGTACGAAAAATGACTCTTTGATATCGTCAAACTCAATTACATATATAACTCAAGATAAAACGGGCAATATTTGGTTTGGCGCTCAAGGCGGAATTTTAAATAAATATATTAAGTCTAAAAATTCATTTAAAAAAATTGTTATTCCTAAATCCGTCTTAAAAAACACAAGTAATGGACCGGGTGTAATAACAAACATGCTGCCCGATGGGAATGATTTATTAATTTGTTATAAAGGGGAAATAATAAAATTTAATTCTTCTAACGAAAGCTTTGTTCAATATTTAGATGAAAACGAAAGCGCGGAATTAAACGGAAGTTTTATAAAATTTATTTACAAAGATTCAAAACAAAATTGCTGGCTGGGAACAAACGCGGGTTTATACAAATACCGTCGAGGAGAAAAAATTAAAAAAATTAATTTTAACGGCGGCGGATCAACCGCTTCCTTTTACACAAATTATATTAATTCTATTGTCGAAGATTTAAATAATGACGTTTGGATTGGAACGGCTGCGGGGTTAAACAAACTTAATGCCGACGGAAATTCGTTTTCATATTTTACGAACAGCACAAATGAAAACAGAATTAATGTTGATTACGGCGTGAGCAATATTGTTTTTGATAAAAGCGGTATTGTTTGGGCATCAAGCTATAGGAAAGGCTTGTATAAAATATTTAAAGATTCTAAGATGTTTACGAATATTTCAATTACTTCGGGAGAACTACAGTTACAAAACTATGCAGTAAAAACAATAATTGAGGACCAATCTGGTAATCTGTTTTTGGGATCTTTTGGTCCGGGGTTGTTGAAGTTAAACAAAAATACCGGCTCTTTGGAAAATGTTGAGACTGATGAAATAGTATTTAAAAACGTAAATGCGCTCGCAGCTGAAACCAATAAACTTTGGATAGGAAGCAATTCCGGTCTGCGCCTTTTTAATTTCACAAAACAAAAATTCGAAAAAATATTTTTTAAGAATAAACAGAGGGAAAATTTTGCCGATGTTCATATTACTTCCCTGTTGTTGGATTCGGAAGAAAGATTGTGGGTCGGCACGGAGGGCTTGGGAGTTTTTTTAATTAATAAAAGCAGAACGGATTTTGTTTTTATTGAAACCGACACCGACAGTTTAAGTTCCGTGCCAGGTCAAGGCCGCATGATATTAAACATTAATGAAGATAAAGATAAGAATATTTGGGTCGGCACTTTCGGAGGTTTATTTAAATATTCTTCAAAAGACGGGTCAATCAAACATTATTTCAATGAGACAAACAACAAAAAAAGTTTGAGCAACAATTACATTTTTGCTTTTCACGAAGACAAAGCCGGTTTTGTTTGGGTCGGAACCGCGAACGGGTTAAACAAATATGACAATCAAAAAAAAGAATTTATAAAATACTTTAAAACAACCGGGCTGCCGAGCAGCGTAATAAACAGTATTGCCGAAGACAACAACGGGAATATCTGGCTGAGTACAAATAAAGGAATAAGTAAATTTGATATCGAAAAAAAGAAGTTTTATGATTTTGATTCACGCGACGGAATAACATCTGATTTTTTTATGCAAAGCGCGTATTTAAAAGGGAGCGACAATAAAATTTATTTCGGCGCAAGGGAAGGGCTTGTTATAATTGATCCTCAAGCGCCTGCGGATTTAAATTACTCTCCTCCTATTTATATAACTTCTTTTTCATTCAGAAATAGCGCCGGGAAGCAAACAAAAATATTCAGAACATTTAATGATATTAAAATAAATCACGGCGAAAATTCTATTAATATTGATTTCATTGCGCTTGATTATTCTTACCCGGAACGAATTAATTACGAATACAAATTAGAAGGATTTGACAGCGACTGGGTTTTTTCAGGAAATAACAACTCTGCACAATATAAAAATTTACCCCCCGGAGAATACCGGTTTTTGCTTCGGGCAACAAACCGAAAAGGAATGTTAAGCGAAACAACGGCAGAATTAAATTTTGTTATACTTCCCCCGTTTTGGAACACGTGGTGGTTTATAACAACATCATTGCTATGTTTCTGCGTTTCGGTTTACGCGGGTTATAAATGGGCTGTTAAAATAAAAATTAACCGAGCGGTAGAAATTGAAAGAATAAAAATTAATGAGCGAGAGCAATTAAAAAGAAAAACCGCTGTAGATTTTCACGATGAAGTCGGTTACCGCTTAACTAAAATTTCTATTCTCTCGGAATTAATAAAAAGAAAAATTCCGGAATCAATAAATTCTATTGAGTCGCAGTTAAACAATATTACTGAAATATCAAACGAGATTTACAACGGCACTAAAGATTTTATTTGGTCAATTGACCCGAAGAATGATTCTGTTTATGAATTATTTGTGCGGTTGAAAGATTTCGGCGATGAATTTTTTAACGGCTCAAAAATAGATTTTAAAACCGAAGGATTTAATGAAGAACTGAAAAATTATTATCTCTCTACCGACTGGAAGCGTCACATTGCTTTGCTTTTTAAAGAAGCGATGAATAATTCACTTAAACATTCATGTGCAAATCAAGTTATATTACAAATACAAATACTCGGTAAAAAACTTAAAATAGGAATTGAGGATAACGGCAAAGGGTTTTTGAAAACAGAAACTTTTGCCGGCAGCGGATTAAAAAACATGATAAGCCGCGCTGAAAAAATTAATGGAATAATTGATATTGAATCAACCCAAGGCGCTGGAACTAAAGTTGTATTCACTGCCGATCTGCCTGAGAATAAATTATAAAATAATAAGAATTTTTTGTGGGTAAAAATGAACAGCGGAAAAACCGGAATTGTAATAGTTGAAGACGATGAATTAATAAGAGAGGGATTCGCAAATTTTATTAATGAAGATAAATCTATGTTTTGTGTAAACCACTACGGCAACTGCGAAGCCGCAATCAAAAACATAAACAGAGATTTGCCGGATATAATTTTAATGGATATTGAACTTCCCGGAATGTCGGGGATAGAAGGAATTAGAATTATAAAAAAAATGCACCCCAAAATTAATATTGTTGCCGTTACTGTTCATGAAGACGAACAAATAGTATTTGAAGCTTTGTGTGCGGGAGCCTCGGGCTATTTAACAAAAAATATTTCTCCGCAGAAACTTATAGAAGCAATAAAAGAAACAATAGACGGCGGCGCTTCGATGACTACAAATATCGCGAAACTTGTAATCAGTTCATTTCATAAAAATTATAAATCGCCGCTTACGCCAAGAGAAACAGAGGTTCTTCAAGCTCTTTCAAAAGGAAAAACATATACCATGATTGCTTCCGAACTTCACATAAATAAAGAAACCGTGCGTTCGCATATTAAAAATATTTATATGAAACTTGAGGTAAACTCAAAAGCGGAAGCAATTGAAGTGGCAACTCAAAACAAACTTATATAGAAATTTTTGCACTTTAAATCCCCCAATCTGCAGGATGTAGTTAACACTGCTCTATAAGTATTATTCGCATCAATAAATTCACTTAAAAAATAAACCATGGGGGCTGCATGATATTCCAAAGAAAAATATTTAAAAAATATTCTGTTTCGATAAAAAAACTTTTCTTCTTTCTTTTTTGTGCTTTTGGTTTTATAAACGCTCAAACATTCATAAAAGTTACCGATGCTTCAAGTCCTTTTGTTACGGAAACTTTTCCTCCCGGATACCGTGGCGCAAGCTGGGTAGATTACGATAATAACGGGACTCTCGATTTATTTGAAAATTATGAATTCTTGTTTAAGAATAACGGTAATCTAAATTTTGAATCTACTTCTGAATTTAAAGGAAGAACAACTCCTATAATTCCGGGGGTAGATATTGGCAGCGGAAATTCCTGGGCGGATTATGATAACGACGGTGATATTGATTTGTTTTTTACAGGTTCAAAATCTTTTCTCTTTAAAAATGAAGGAGGAACTTTTACTAAAATTACAAGCGGCGCAATCGGCGACAGTTCTTCAAACAGAGGCTGGACTTCCGCCTGGGGAGATTACGACAATGACGGAAATGTTGATTTGCTGATTGTGCATCCGCGCGGTTTTATTCCGGGCGCTTTTATACCGAATTTGTTATTCCATAATGACGGTCCGCCTAATTATACTTTTACAAAAGTTACCGGCTACGAATTCTTAACTAAATTAGCTCCATACACTGTCGGCATTTGGTCGGATTATGATCTTGACGGCGATATTGATCTTTTTATCGGAAGCGGTCCGGCGGGTACTCCCGGTTTAGATTACTTATATAAAAATATGTTAAAAGAAACGGGCTCGGTAGACTTTCAAAGAATAACATCTGCTCCAATTGGTACGGATATGCAAGATGGGCAGGTATGGAACTGGATTGATTATGATAACGACGGAGACCTTGACGGTTTTTTAACAAACTATACTGCCGTGTCAAATAGGTTCTATAAAAACAATAACGGCAATTATGTAAACAATCCCGGAAATTTAACGTTGTCAGGCATTCCATGCCTTGCAAATTCATGGGGTGATTTTGATAACGACGGATATTTAGATGTTATCATAACAAGCGATTTCCAAACTTATTTTTTCCATAATAACGGAAACGGCACTTTTGCTGAAGCAACAAACATCGGAATTGACGCGACGGGCAACGGAAGAAGCGCAACTCTCGGCGATATTGATAACGACGGCGATCTTGATCTTTATATTTCTGGATTTCCAACGACAAGAGGTTTGTATATAAATCAAAACGCAAACGGCAAAAATTGGCTTAAATTAAATCTGGTTGGAACAGTAAGCAATAAATCTGCAATAGGCGCGCGTGTAAATTTAAAAGCAAATGTCTCCGGCAAAGATATGTGGCAGATGAGGGAGGTTTCGGCACAGAATACATTTAACGGTCAAAGCAGTCTCACGGTACATTTTGGTTTAGGCGACGCTTCGATTGTTGACTCGCTTGTTATTTTGTGGCCGAGCGGAAATATAAATGTATTTACAAACTTTCCAATTAATAAATTTGAAACAATTACTGAGGGCGGAGCTACAGGAATAAATGACGGCGAATCATTCCTGCTTCCTTCGGAATATCAACTTGAACAAAATTATCCCAATCCCTTTAACCCGGCAACAACAATTAAGTATTCAATCCCTTCGGAGAGTTTTGTAAAAATTAATATTTACAATTCACTTGGACAATTAATGGATACCGTAACAAATACAACTAAATCAGCCGGGAATTATGAGGTTGTGTGGAACGCGCAGAATGTTTCTTCAGGCGTATATTTTTATTCAATAAACTCGGAATCAATTTCTCACAACAAAAGTTTTTTTGATATAAAAAAAATGATAGTTCTAAAATAATTTTAATAGCAAAAAAATAAACGAACATGATTTTTATAAGCAATATTTAAGTCGGTATTCTTATGATCAAACAAGCATTTTTTTTCGTATTGTTTATTGCCTTTGGTGCTAATTTATATCCACAGGAAAGTTTAAATAATATTGCTTCAAACAAGTTTGTATCCGAGAAAAAAAACAAAACAATCCTTGGTAATAAAATGTATTACCATGACTCCGGGGAAGGTGAAACAACCTTCATTTTTCTGCACGGAAATCCTACGTCTTCCTATTTGTGGCGCAATATAATTCCGTATCTGGAAAAATACGGGCGGTGTATTGCGCCCGATCTAATGGGAATGGGAGAGTCTGATAAACTTGATGAAACTATAACAGGCAGATACACTTATAAATCTCATTATATGTATTTAAAATCCCTGCTTTCAGAATTACAAGTTGAAAAAAATGTTGTACTAATTGTACACGATTGGGGCGGGGTCTTAGGTATAAACTGGGCTCGTGAGAATAAGACTAAAATTTTAGGAATAGCATTAATGGAAACATTTCTTGAGCCGTTGGAAACAGGCAAAACTCCAAGCTTTGCAATAAATTGGTTTAATAATTTTCACAGCGACAGCATGAAAACCAAAGTACTGGAAAAAAATCATTTTGTAGAAACTATACTGATAAAAAACCTTTCAACGCTAAATGAATTTGATAAAGAAGAATATCGAAAACCTTATAAAAATCCTGGGGCCGACAGATTGCCTACTCTTTTATGGCCGAGGGAAGTTCCTATTAATGATTTTCCCGGCTATACGGCAAAAGCATTTATAGACAATATGGACTTTATGAATAACTCGGCTTTTCCTAAATTGTTCATAAATGCTGAGCCGGGGGCATTATTGGCTTCACAAGCAAGAAAAAATGTAATACGTTCGTGGAAGAATGTTACTGAGGTGAAAGTAAAAGGAACGCACTATATTCAAGAAGAATCCCCTAAAGATATTGGAGAAGTCCTATCTAAATGGTTTGAAACTGTTTTTAAAAAATAACTGTCTCTTAATATTATTTTATAAAAATATTTCGGGAGTTTTTAAACCAGCTGTGTTTTTATATTGTCAAAAAAATAAAAATGGAGGCAATATGAAAAAGCTGTTAATAATAATTCCAATGTTGTTTTTTTTCACAATTCCAACAAAGGCGCAGCCGCGCGAAAACGGACCGCATCCGAATTTTGAAAAACTAAAATTAGAATTAAATCTTTCCGAAGAACAAGCAGAAAAGTTTGAAGTATTATTTAAACAAAAAATGAAAGAGATGGATGGAATGAGAGAATTTTTTAGAGAGGACCGTTCCGCCGCACGAGATAAAATGATTGAGATAAATGATAAATATCACAAACTCTTCGCTGAAATTTTAGATGAAGAACAATTGGCTGCTTTTGAAAAACTTACTGAAGAAAAACGCGAAGAAATGATAGACAGAATGAAAGAAAGAAGAAAACGATAACTATTTTCCCCCCTCTCCCTATCCCTAATTTTGCGGGAGTATTTTGTATTCTCGCAAAATTGTTTTTCAACAATTTAACCTATAATTTTTATGTTTTTTCTGTAAACTTTCTTTATTAAGTTCTTCTCAATTAGTTACAAATTTTACTAAAATTATTTGGGGGAATAATGAAGTTTGCACAAAACATTTTTTTAATAATATTATTATTGGTTCTAAAAAACGAATTTGCCTTCGCACAAAACAAAACAATTCTAATAGAAACCGAATTAGCTTTTGCAGAAGCTGCAAAAAATACAAACACACGCGACGCATTTCTAAAATTTATAGATGATGAAGGAATACTTTTCCGCCCGCATCCTGTAAACGGAAAAGAATTTTTAGAAAAATCACCGGCAAGACCAGCTAAACTTTTGTGGTATCCTTCTTCTTCATTTATGTCTTCTTCCGAAGATTTGGGTGTAAATTGGGGCCCGTGGGAATTCAGAAAAACAATGGAAGAAGACCCGATCGCATTCGGATATTTTGTAACTATTTGGAAAAAACAAAACGACGGCTCCTGGAAATTTTTATTTGATATGGGAAATGGAAATGAAAAACATGAATCTGTAATTCCCGCAATTAAAGAAAGCATTTTGTTAAGTGTAAATGTTTCTGAAAAAGAAAATAAAAATGTTTTTAGTTCGCTTATTGAAATAGAAAAAATGTTGGGAGCAGATTCAAAAACAAACGGGTTTAAAAACATTTACCAAAAATTCGTAAACAAAAACACAACTATAATACGCAACGAAATTTTCCCTGTTAAAGAAGAAAATATTAATGCCTTTCTCGATACAACAAATGTTGCACAAAAATGGGAAACACTCGGTGGAAGCGTTTCATCAGCAAGTGATCTCGGTTATACATACGGCAAAATTACTTTTTTAAATGACTCAATAAATGAAGCAGAGGCAAAACCGAGTTTTTATTATTTACACGTTTGGGTTTATGATAACGGCTGGAAATTATTAATAGATTTAACAAACCCGATTCCGGAAGGATAAATTTTTATTTGTAGGTGTGCAGCATGCTTCACACCTACAAGAAAATTATAAATCTAAATTCTCTGGGAAATGATTTTTAAATTCCCACTTCAACGGGTTTTCTTCTATATACTTTCTTATGCAGTATAATTCTTTCTCATTTCTAACAATATGTTCGTAATAATTCGGCTGCCATATTTTAATTTTTTCATTTCTGTTTAAATTTATTTGCCGGGAACTTGCTGATTTAAAAGAGCGTACAATTACACCCAAAGACCCCGATTTAATTTTATTATTTTCTTGTAGAGGTGCAGCATGCTGCGCCTCTACAACGGTTTTATTATTTCTTTCGTTAATAATTATAATCCCGTGAATATGGTCCGGCATTATAACGTAATAATCCAATTCAACATTTGGAAAATGATCGGGAATTTCATTCCAGAAATTATTAATAACTT
>Ga0154415_1024_pt6 | contig 12422 bp, 9 predicted proteins | sample RifGroB2_FD_115919 | JGI IMG/M metagenome (GOLD analysis project Ga0154415, IMG submission 115919) | Ignavibacteria bacterium GWB2_35_6b | reverse complement strand
GTTATAATGCTTTATGTTATTGACGAATTGAGCTATGATAATTTTCACAAAAAAGGTGACAGAATTTACCGTGTTGTTCCCGTGGAAGGAAGCGCGCGAAGCCAAGGGCCGTTGCCGGAAGCGATGCATAGAGAAATTCCGGGTGTTGAAAACTTTGTCAGATTGCGCAGTCGGGAAAACCTTAACTTAGTTCTAAATGAACAACCTTTTTCAGAAGCAGCTTTTTTTGCGGACCCTTCTTTTTTTGACGTATTTACTTTTCAAATCATTAAAGGCGATCCGAAATCCGCTCTCGATAAACCTGAAAATATAGTTTTAACAGAAACCCTCGCAGAAAAAATTTATGGAACCACAGATGCGGTTGGAAAAACTATTTCGTGCGATTCGTCCCAATTATTTGGGTACAGAGAACTTGTTGTTTCAGCCGTGATGAAAGATATTCCCGAAAACTCCCACTTTAAATTTGGTGCGTTGTTGAATTATAAATTATTTGAGGATAATGTTCCTTCTTCACAAAACTGGTATGAGTGGCTTTGTTACAACTATATACTTTTAAAAGATGGCGTTCCAGGAAAAGAAATTGAAGAAAGTCTTCCGCAGTTGTTCGCTAAATATGCCCCGGAAGCAACAGAACCGTACCAATTGCAAGCTTTAAAAGATATTCATTTGTTCTCAGGAAACAGAAGATTTGAAATAGCGCCGCAAGGCAACGGCTTTTATGTTTATCTCATGCTTTCAATTGCAATTCTTGTTCTTGGAATTGCATGTATAAATTTTATGAATCTTTCAACAGCCCGTGCATCAAAACGCGCGCAGGAAATAGGCGTAAGAAAAGTTCTCGGCTCAGACCGCAAAAATTTGATAAAACAATTTTTAGTCGAATCAATTGCAATGAGTGTAACGGCATTTATTATTGCTGTTATATGTGTTATTACTTTTATGCCTTACATAAGAGAGGTAATTGGGAAAAACATTGATCTGAATTTAATAAACAACTGGATTACAATTCCTCTGCTTATTTTAGGCGCGGTGTTGGTTGGATTAATTTCCGGAAGTTATCCTGCATTTTTTATGTCGGCAATAAAACCTGTCAAAAATTTTAAACAATCATCAAAAACAAAATTTGCCGGAATTGTTAGAAAACTTCTTGTTGTTTTACAATTTGCGGTATCTGTTTTTTTAATTGCCGGTACACTTATTATTAATGATCAGCTCGATTATATAAAAAATAAAAACCTCGGTTTTTCAAAAGAGCAAATAATGGTTTTGAATGTTGGGAATTCTTTAAATAGTAAATTAGAACTTACGCGGTCCGAATTATTAAAAAACCCCAATATAAAAAAAGTAAGCGCATCTTTAACTGTTCCCGGGCAGAACACTTATAATGTATCCTTCGGGCCGGAAGGCATGCCGCAAGATGAAGGCGTAGTTTGGGGTACATACATGGTTGATTCGGCTTTTATATCGCTTATGGAAATGGAATTAATTGACGGGCGCAATTTTTCTTTTCTTTCAGATTCGAGCGCGTTTATTTTAAATGAATCCGCCGCGAAAGACGCTGTATTAAAAGCCGGGGATATTTGGAAAAATCCTATCGGCAGAACATTAACATATTATAGATCTTCGGGTAACGGATATTATGCTGCAAAACAAGGACCGGTAATCGGTGTCATCAAAGATTTCCATTACAGTTCCCTTCACACAAATATTGAACCGCTTGTGCTTCAGCTTGACGGCAGGATTTTATTCAACTTAATGATAAAAATAAATCCCGAAAATATTTCCGAAACAGTTTCATTTGTTGAATCGAAATGGAAAGAACTTGGTTTCCAAAGTATCCGTCCTTTTAACTTTTTCTTTTTGGACGAGAACTTTAACATCCAGTATCAAAATGAAGAACAGACTGCCAAACTTGTTAAATCATTTTCATTCATAGCTATATTAATTGCGTGCCTTGGTTTATTTGGACTTGCCGCATACACAGCCGAGCAGCGCACAAAAGAAATCGGAATCCGCAAAGCTGTCGGCGCAAGTACATTTAATATTGTTAATTTATTAACAGGAGAGTTCTTAAAATTAATCGCCTTTGGATTTTTAACTGCGGCCCCGTTAATATATTCAATGGGCAATGAATGGCTGAGCAGTTTTGCTTACAGAATATCAATTACAGGCAGGGTTTTTATAATTTCCGGAACGGCAGTATTTTTAATTGCAGTACTCACAGTTCTTTTCCAGTCAATTAAAGCCGCGTTAAAAAACCCGGTTGATGTTTTAAAAACAGAATAAATTATACTCAATGAGAAAATATGAAAAAATCATTTTCAATCTTTGGGTTGATTATTTTTATCACACTTAAAATAAACGCACGGGAAAACTCAAATCCTTTTGAAAATCCGGTTAAACAATTCTTTGCAATTTCTGTTGCCGATGTTGTAGAGTCTGCAGAGTGGTATAAGAAAATATTTGATTTAACCGAAACAGCGGATTTAAAAGCGGATGACGGAAGTGTTCACACAAAAATTTTAGAATCCGATTTTTATTTGATTGAATTAAGCCAGCACAAAACCGGAAAATCTTTAAAAGAAGCCGCTCCTCAAATTGAAAGAAATTATTTACTTCACGGGTTTTTTAAAGTCGGTTTTTATGTAAAAGATTTTGAAGCGGCAGTAAATTTTCTTAAAGAAAATAATGTGCAGTTTTTCGGAAGGATTATTGAGGATGAAAAACACGGAATAAAGTTTATTCTTATCAAAGATAACAGCGGAAACACATTGCAGATATTCGCAAAAATTTAGAGAATAAATTTTAAACTAACATTTTTGTTAATTTATTTCAGTCTATAAAAGCGGTGTTAAAAAACCCGGCTGATATTTTGAAGGCTGAGTAAAAAAGGCATAATAAGTATAGAGCCGGAATTCATGAGTAATGTTTCCGAATGAGCTTACAACATATATCTGAGTCCCAAAATTTTTTGTTAAAGAATTTTTATTTATTAGTTCCAAGCAAATCAATCATTCCTTGACCCAGGTATTTTTGCCAGTTTAAAGATTCATGTGCGCCGTTGTATTCATTGTAAAAAACCGCCCATCCCTTTGCCAAAAGTACATCTCTTAAGTGCCTGTTGCCGACCAACAATGTTGGATATCCAAATCTCGGCATGGGAACAACCCAATTAATATCTTCGAGCAACCCAACATCTATTCTTACTTTTAATGATATATTTTTAGAAGCTGCAATACATTGCGTCAGCCATTCATACTCAGGGAAGCCGTCTTCCATAAACAGTTCCGGGTGTGTTATTGGCTGAGTGTTTTCTTTTCCGTACATAAATCCGCCTGATTGAGCAATAACATTCCCGAATATTTCCGGATGGCGAACGGCTACAAATAATGACGCATTACCGCCGAGACTTGACCCTGAAATAAGATTGTATTTGGGGTTCTCCTCCAGTTTATATTTAATTTTTAGTGAGGGTAAAAGTTCGTCAGCTATAAAAGAAGCAAAATTGTCATTATAAAAATATTCTTTAACACGAACAGCGCCGTTTACATTCCCAACCAGTACCGCTATTCCGGGCGGAATTTTTTTTTCTGAAATTAGGTTGTCAAGTATCGTAGCGGTTGGCATTCCGTCTGATATTCCATTTTCATGCCCATCCAAAAACAAATAAAGAGGATATTTTTTATTTTGGTTAAATCCGGCAGGTGTATAAATCCAAATATTCCTTTCATTTTGTAAAAGAGTGCTTTTAAAAGTAAGATGTGTAATTAAACCTTCTTCTACATCACGTTTTTTTGTGAAATAATTTTTATTGTTGCCGGTACTATCCAGTTCAAGATATGAGCTCTCTCCATCGATTGAGCTAAATCTTTTTTTATTATACGGGTCAACGGTTAATTTACTCACAGTTAATTTCCAATCTTCACCATTAAACCCTACTATCGCTTTCATTTTATCATTAATCAGGAATTGATAGCTGAACAACGCATCGTTCCTGAACTTAAACGTTTTAAACCATGTATGGGAGCCGGGAATTTTTTGCAGTCTGCATTTATCCAAGTATTGTTGATTTGAAAAAAATACCCTGGACCATAATTTAACCGCAATAGCTTTAACGGTATCGGCATCTGTATCTTTCCAAAGAAATGTGACAAGTTTATATGATGAATCGCCTGGAAAATCTTCGATCAAAGGTGTCCCCGCACTAATCAGATCATCCCAAAAAATCTTTTCTTGGTTTATATGTTTTTCGGCTAAATGTAATTTTAACTTATTTACAGCAGGGCTAATGTAGTTATCATCCTCAACTGATTGAGGATGTCCAATTGAATTGATAAACAATACAAAAAGTAACAACAAGAGTTTTTGCATTTTATATTATCCCTTAGTTTAGTTGTAATGCGTTTATATATAAAAATACTCAAACTTCGTAATTCAATTTCGGTGTTAAAATATTTTCCCAAAGTTCATATAAAATAAAAACTACATAAATTTTGTATGTGATATTGTTTAAAATAATTTTAAAATACAATGATAATTCCATAGGAATGCGGGCAAGCGGCTGCTTTAAAAAACGGTTGATGTTTTGAAAGAAAAGTAATAAAACATGTTTCATAAAATAAGAAACCGGATTATCAAATTTTGCTGTCCCAATTTCTTACCAGCAGTTTAATTTTCTATACAGCCAACTTTATAATCATAACAAAACAATTATATTTATCTGGCGTCAAATTTGATGTAGTTTCTATTTAAGCAATAGAAAACAAATGGGAGAAAAACCTTGAAAACATTTTTGTCAATTCTACTTATTTCTTTTAGTCTTGCCGGCGCACAAAGTTTTACAGTAAAAGGAAAAGTAACAGACGCTCAAACCGGCAAACCGCTCAGTTTCGCAAATATGATTTTAGCAGGAACATCAAAAGGAACTTCATCAAACATAGAAGGCGAATACCAGATCAAACTTGAAAAAGGAAGATATTTTTTTGCGGCATCTTATATCGGTTTTAAAACAGATACTGTTGAAATTAATCTTAATCAAAATCTCGAACTGAATTTTAAACTGAAAAAAGTTTCGATAAATCTTCCCGAAGTAACAGTTCTCCCAAAAGAAAACCCGGCATTAGAAATTATTAAAAGAGCGATTGAAGCAAAACATAAGCGTGATAAAAAACTGAACACTTATTCTTTTACCGCTTACACAAAAGGATTAATAAAAACTACGAAAGATATTTCAACATCGGGAAACAGTGCGAGTATTGATATCGGCGAAAAAGATACAGCCGCTTTAAAAATTACCGGACTTCTCGAAAACCAAAGTGTCGGCTATTATAAAAAACCAAATAACTATAAAGAAAAAATAATTGCGCAGAAGCAATCGTCAAATTTTTCTTCTTCAATTAATGTATTAACCGGCGGGAGAATTGTTCAAAGTTTTTACAAAGATGATATTCAATTTTTTGACAGCCCTTTATTAAGCCCGCTCGCAGACGATGCCCTCGATTATTACTATTATTATATTGAAGATACTGTCGCGCAGGATAATCAAAATATTTTTCAAATTTATTTTACGCCCGATGACGAATCAGATCCCGGGTTTTACGGAAGATTATTTATCGCCGACGGTTCTTTTGCCCTTCTTAAAATTGACACAAAATTAAACGACGCTGCAAACCCGGGCGGAATTTTTACAAATGTAAATGTCTTTCAGCAGTTTGTTGTTTATCAAGATAATATTTATATGCCCATTGACTACAGGCTTTTCGTAGAAGGGAATTTTCTCGGCATTGCTAAATTTGGTTTTGAAATAAATTCGATAATGTATGATTATGAAATTAATAATAAAATCAGCGACGACTTTTTCGACAAAGCGGTTTTAACGGTAAGCGGCGATGCCGACAAAAAAGATTCGCTTTACTGGAAAGGCGTGCAGACAATTCCAAATACAAAAGATGAATTTGCGGCATACAAAAGAATAGACAGCCTCGAAGCGATACCGAAAAATTTCTGGGATGAATTTTCATTTCTTTCCGACAATGTTAGACTAAATGAAAATCTTTCAATAACCGGACCGATGGGATTATATAGTTTTAATCGAGTTGAAGAGCATAGATTAAATTTTGGTTTTGCAATAGGTAATTTTGAAAATAAAAGATTTGGTGTAACTGCTGATTTCGGTTACGGGTTTTCCGATAAAAAAATTAAAAGTGAAATAAAAACACATTATTATTTCGGTGATTACAGAACAAATAGAATTTACTTCTCGGCATATAATAAAATTAACGGGTTATTTGATGAAAGCATAAAATACAACGATCTCACTTCAACACTTTTTAATTTAATAAGCAAATATGATTTTAGAGATTATTATTACACAAAAGGATTTGAGCTCGATTTTAAAAGTGAAGTCACGCAAATACTTGAACTCGGAATCGGGTTTGTAAACAGAACTGATAATTCAGGTTTTGTAAATACCGACTTTTCCTTTTTCAACAAAGACAAACATTACAGAATTAACAAACCAATTTATGAAACTAAAATTAATGCCGTTAAGGGGAGTTTCTCTTTCGATTTCAGAAATTTTATAGAAGACGGATATTTTAGAAGAAGAATTTCCCGCGAGAATTTTTTGCCAACTATTAATGGAGAAATACTTTTCAGCGATAAAAACACTTTAAACAGTAATCTCGATTTTAAGATTTATAAAATTAATGCCGAAGGGGAAATAAAAACATTCGGTTCATCAAAACTTTCTTATGAAATAAACGGAATCACATCGGAAGGAAATGTTCCTTATCAAATGCTTTACGCTCTGGCGGGAAACATTGAAAGCTCAGGCAAAAACTTTTCATTCCGCACTTTAAAAATCGGAGAAGTTTTCGGCGACAAAGTTTTTACATTCGGCGCAGAACAAAATTTTGGCGATCGGCTTTTCAGATTTTTACAAATTCCTGTAATCAAAGATATGCAGCTTCAGTTCGGGGCACATTTTAATATGGCGCTCAGCGATATTTCAAAAGGCAGCAAAAGTATTTTGTATGTAACAGATTATAAAATTTTCAAACATCCTTTTTATGAGGCGGGTTTCAGCATCGGGCATATTTTATTTCCTTTAAAACTTGAATTCACATGGAAATTAAATTACAGAGGAGAAAATAATTTTGTGTTCGGCATAAATACTTTTGCGTTATAACTATTACGGATTTACAAAATACTGATTTGATTTTCTTATTCTTTTTTCTCAATATCATTTTAAAAATTACAAAAAAATATTTATCAAATTGAGTGAATAAAAAACATGAATAATAAATACCATTTGGCTCAAATAAATATTGCTTTAGCAAAAGCATCCATGGAAGACCCTTTAATGTCAACATTTGTCGAAAGGCTCGAAGAAATCAATAAACTCGCTGACGGCAGTCCCGGTTTTGTTTGGCGTTTACAAACCGAGTCCGGTGACGCAACTGCAATTCACCCGTACAACGATGACAGAATAATTGTTAACATGTCGGTTTGGGAAAGCCCGGAACAATTAAAAAATTATGTTTACAAAAGTGCCCACTCGGATGTGATGAGACAGAGAAAAACTTGGTTTGAAAAATTTGATAAAATGTATTATGCAATGTGGTGGATTCCTGCCGGGCATATTCCAACAATAGATGAAGCGAAAGAAAGACTTGAGCATATTCAAAAATACGGCGAGAGCAAATTTTCTTTTTCATTCGCTAAACTTTATCCGGTTCCCGGCGAAGATCCTGCGGATCCCGTAATAGGTTTTGCTGATCCGTGTCCGGCAATAAAAACCCCACGTTGCACAAATTCATTTTAATGAATCTTCGGGAATAATTTTTTATTTTCATATCACAATTATTCCCGAAGGTTTCTAATGATGTTAAGAAAAATCCAGCTCACCACATTTCTAATTTTTAGTTTTTCATTTTTAATTTACTCCCAGTCGCCGCAAATAAATAAAATAGAACCGCCCAATTGGTGGAGCGGAATGAAACATAATAAAATTCAATTAATGGTTTACGGAGAAAATCTATCTGATTTAAAAGTCTCATTTGCGAGTAAAAAGTTGAAAGTTAATAAAGTTTATAAAGTGGAAAACTCTTCTTATGCTTTTGTTGATGTAACAATATCTCCCAAAGCAAAACCAGGTTTGTACAAATTAATTTTGAATAACGGCAGAGGAAAAACAGAAATTAATTATGAATTATTGGAAAGAAACAAAAGCAAAAATGTTCATCAAGGATTTTCAAACGAAGATGTAATTTATCTTTTAATGCCGGACAGATTCGCGAATGGCGATGTTTCCAACGACAGCGTAAGCGGTTATTATGATTCGATGCAGTATGTAAAAAAACAAAACCGTTTCGGCGGAGACATTCAAGGCATTATTAATGAGTTGGATTATTTAAAAGATTTCGGCGTAACGACAATTTGGTGCACGCCGTTATTGGAGAATAATACTTTCAGAAGTTATCACGGTTACGCGGCGACAGATTTTTATAAAGTTGATCCGCGTTTGGGCAACAACGAACTTTATAAAAAATTTGTTGACGAAGCTCATTCAAAAAGTTTAAAAGTAATATTAGATCATGTCGCGAATCATTTCAGCGATGACCATCCTTGGATAAAAAATCTTCCGACAAAAGATTGGATAAACGGCAGCGTTGAAAATCATTTAAACGCCAATCACAACAAAATGGTTTTTACGGATTTGTATTCCGACAGCTCCACAATTCACCATGTTGAAGAAGGATGGTTCACAAACGAAATGCCGGATTTAAATCAAGAGAATCCGTTCGCAGCAAAATATATAATTCAAAACACAATTTGGTGGATAGAATATTCCGGCGTTGACGGAATCCGCGAAGATACGTATCCGTATAACGATCCAAAATTTATGGCGCGCTGGGCAAAAGAAATTTTAAATGAATACCCGGCTTTAAATATTGTCGGCGAAGTTTGGACCGGCGAGCCTGCATTTCTTGCCGGCTATCAAAGCGGGGCAAAACTAAAAAAAGATTTTGATACAAATCTTCCGGCTTTAACAGATTTCGGCCTGCACGATATGTTTGTAAATTATCTTGAAGGCAAGAACGGACTTTTTAATATTTACAATGTTTTGGCAAAAGATTATTTGTATGCCGACCCGGAAAATCTTGTAACATTTGTTGATAACCACGATGTCGCGCGTACAATGTTTTTTGCAAAAGGGAATATTGATAAAGCAAAAATTGTTTATACTATTTTATTAACAACGCGCGGAATACCTTCAATATTTTACGGCTCAGAATTGGGGATGGCTTTAACACCCGATCACGGAACTCTGCGCGCGCCCTTTACCGGCGGTTTTCCAAATGACGAAAGAAACGCATTTACAAAAGAGGGAAGGACAGATTACGAAAATATTTTTTATAATCATTTGAACGAACTTTTACAAATACGAAAAAAATATAAAGCTCTTCAAAAAGGGAAATTAATTCATTTCCCACCGGTTGATGAAACGTATATTTATTTCAGAGAATTGGGAGATGAAAAATTATTAATAGTTGTAAATGGAAATAACGAAGAAAAAGAAATTAATTTAACGCCATATTTTCATTTGATGAAAAACAGATCGTTGCTAAAAAATGTTATAAACGAAAATGAATTTGAAATCGGCAGTAAAATTAAGATTAATAAAATGAGTGCGGAGATTTTTGAAATAAAGTAACGCAGACAGCCTGTCTGCGTTACTTAAAAATATTAATGATTTACAGTTTCAAGCAAACCTGTTTCTTCCATACTTTTTACAATTCGCTCAAAGCTGTGGTGAATATTGTTATCAAGTCCCACAGATATTCTCACAAGTCCATCACTTAATCCCATTTCTTCCTGCTCTTCTTTTGGAATTTCGGAAGATGTGCTGTGTCCCGGCGAGCTGAACAATGTTTTAAAAAATCCCAAACTTACTGCAAGATAACCGACCTGGTTTTCCTGCATTTTAAACATAAGCTTATCTGCTTTTTCCGAAGTGCCCGCATCAACGGCGAGCATTCCACCGTATCCGAATCCGGCGTTCATAATTTCATTCATTAATTCGTGCTGTTTGTGAGATTCAAGTCCCGGATAAAAAACCGGGAATCCAAGGTTCTCAATTTCTTGCGATAGATAAATTGCATTCTCGCTGTGTTTTTTCATTCTTATATGAAGTGAGTGTAGGTTTTTCAAAATACTCGCAGCTCTGTAACTATCAAGCACAGGCCCCAGAAGCATTGACGCGCCGGAATTAATATCTGTAAGCGCGTGAATAAATTCATTGTTTGAACAAACTGCGCCAGCAACACAATCGCTTGTGCCGTTGGCGAATTTTGTTAAACTGTAAACTACAACATCGGCGCCCAATCTGATCGGCGAAATTATCATCGGGCTGAAAGTGTTATCAACAACAAGTTTTAAATTATTTGATTTCGCGATTACAGAAAGTTCGGGAATGTTTGCGATTTCCAATAACGGGTTACTCATTGATTCGGTGTAAATTAATTTTGTCTTTGATGTTATTGCTTTTTTGACAGCTTCATGATCTGTTATATTTATGAATGTAGTTTTAATTCCGAGTTTCGGCAGAAAGTTTTTTAACAACGCGTAAGTTCCGCCGTAAATTGTTCTGCTTGCAATTATTTCATCGCCGGAATTGCATATTTGAAAAATTGTACTGCTTATTGCCGACATTCCCGACGAAGTTACAATTGCACTTTCGCTGTCTTCCATTCTCGCGAGCGCGTCGGAGAGATATTTGTTTATAGGGTTCCAGTGACGCGAGTATAAAAAACATCCTTCAATTTCGTGATCGAAAAGTTCTTTCATTTTTTCGGGACTCATAAATGTATAAGTTGAAGAATCCGTGATTGATGGATTTACGTCGCCGAACTCCCCGAACACGAGATAATCCTGTATCATGCTGCCTGGATCAAATTGTTTCATAGCCGTACCTGTTATTATTACTGACTTCTTTGATTTATATTAAAGTGAATTTTGGTGTTGTATTTTACGGTTGATAAAACAAAAGTTGTTTTAATTTTACTGATGCCTTCAACCTTTGTAAGTTTTTCGAGAAGAAACTTTTCATAACTATTAATATCTTCAACTGCAATTTTTAAAAGAAAATCATCATCGCCCGCAACGTGATAACATTCGAGCACTTCTTCCATTTTATTAATTTTATCTGTGAAAGAATCAAGCGAAGGAAGTTGATGCGCAGCGAGTGAAACGTTTACCATCGCAAGAGTTCCTTTTCCGACCGCCGCAGGATTTACAAGCGCGACATATTTTTTTATAACTCCGCTGTTCTCCAATCTCTTAACTCGCTCAATCATCCCGGGAGGAGAAATACCTGCTTCAGCGGCAAGCTGTGCATTTGTAATTTTTGCATTGTCTTGAAGAGTATCTAAAATTTTTTTATCGGTTTTATCTAATTTCATTAGGCAATCCAAAATTATTTGTGAATAAAATAAATATTATCTCAAATAATATCAAATAAAATTAGATATAAGGAAAAAATTCTTAAGATAATTAGACTAATTATCCGAATTGCTTATTTTATTAAATTCGCGGGCTTTTTTTTGTGCTTTGCCGCGGGGATATGAAATCTAAAAATACTTCCTTTGGAAGGTTTGCTTTCTGCGAAAATTTCACCGTTATTTTTTTCAACAAACTCTTTACAAAGTATTAATCCCAAACCGGAGCCTCTTTCTTTCGAGGTTCCGTCGGTTGTAAATGATTCATTAATTCTGAACAGTTTTTTCAATTTCGACTCGCTAATTCCAATTCCCGTATCTTCCACTTCAACAAAAATTTTCTCTTCTTTTACTTTTGAACGTATATATATTTTATCGTTCGGGTTAGAAAATTTAATAGCGTTCGATATTAAATTTCTTACAACTGTTTCAATCATATTTTTATCTGCGAATGCAATTGAATATTCATCAACTTCGGTTATCAGCTCAATCTGTTTATTAATAGCATTGCCTTGATAAAGATCTACCGCGCCGATAATAATTTCTTTCATATCAAGATTTTCAGGAATAAATTCTATTCTTCCTGTTTGTACGCGCGACCACTGCAGCAAGTTTTCCAAAAGATTTAAAATGTTTTTTGTGGCTTGATACATATGGGTTGCATATTCTTTAAGTTCTTCTCCCGAGAAATCATCGGAATATTTAGCCATATATTCGGAGAAACCGAGAAGTGAAGTAAAAGGGCTTCTGAGATCGTGAGAGATAATTGAAAAGAACCTGTCTTTGTTTTCATTCATCTCTGTCAATTTTCCTTCGGACTGAATAAGTTTTTTATTCAGTTCAGTAAGTTCATCCGCATTTTTCTGAATTAGATTTCTATTGTTCTCAATTTCTTTTATGTATTGCTTTATTTCATCTTCG
>Ga0154415_1094_pt1 | contig 12511 bp, 17 predicted proteins | sample RifGroB2_FD_115919 | JGI IMG/M metagenome (GOLD analysis project Ga0154415, IMG submission 115919) | Ignavibacteria bacterium GWB2_35_6b | reverse complement strand
AAAATGTTTAAAGAAGCTTTCAAAAAATCCAATTCAGATATGATGGTGCTGACTGGAAAATTTGAAGGCAAAGCCGAAGAAAATAATTACGGAAGAATTGTACGTGTAAAAGAATATGATGACAACCAAGAACCTGCTGGAAAAGATTATAACAAAGTTATAGAAATTATTGAGCACAAAGATATTCTTTCAATGAGCGATGCCGAACAGCGCACATTAATTTTTAACAATAAAAAATACAGCTATTCTAAAAAAGAACTAATTGAAAATGATGAATTTAATTCCGGCGTTTACGCTTTTAAATACAATTATCTTTCAAAACTTATAAATGAAATAAAGAGCAACAACGTTCAGAAAGAAATTTATATAACTGATTTGATTTCTATATTTAATCAAAACGGTTTAAACGTAAGCGCGGTTTACCCCAATGAACAGCACGTTATTATGGGCTTCAACGATAAATATGTTTTGAGTCAAATGGAATTTATCGCGCAGAAAATGATTTACGAGAAACTGAAAAACATAATCGAAATTGAAGACCCGCGCGATTTCTTTATTGACGAAACAGTTGTTGAAGAAATTTTAAAAGCAGATAAAAAAGGAATTCCGCTCGATATAAAAATAGCTCGCGGAGTTTATTTGGGTAAAGGCGTAAAGCTTAATTACAACACAACTTTTAAGAAAAATGTAAAAGTTGAAGGCAATATTAAATTTGGGCACAACGTTACTATTTATGAAAACGCAAGTTTAACATGTTTTGCGAATCAGAAAATTGAAATCGGAGACAACGTTGAAATTTTCTGGGGCAACACGATAAAAGGAAATATTAAAATAGGTGCGGACACAAGAGTTGAATCAATTGTTGATATTACCGGCAGCGATGAACACCCAGTAAAAATAGGAAAGAATGTTGTTATAAAAGGAACATCGTATATTTTCGGCTCATTAATTGACGCTAATATTTTAATTGAGCATTCTGTTTTGAAGAACAAAAAAATTATAAATTCTTCTAAGAACAAAAAGGAAATAAAGAAAGTAAGATTTTATCTTCCGGAAGCGGAAGGATTGGATTTGATTTCGGATTTAAAATAAAAAAGCAATGCCGGCAAAACGGCACTGCTTTCACTTAAAAATTTTGATAAAGCTGTTAGTCTTTTAAACTGTTAACGTATTTTGTCAACTGAGATTTTTTTCTTGCACCGTTGTTTTTGTGGATTTTACCTTTACTTACGGTTTTATCAATAAACGAAACAGCTTCTTTTAATATAATATCAGCCTCAGCTCTTTTCTCCGTAGCGTGTACTTTCTTGAATAATGTATTAATTTTAGAAAGATCAGCTTTATTTCTTATTCTTCTTTTCTCGCTAACTTTAATTCTTTTTTTAGCCGATTTGTGATGAGCCATTTTTTATCCTAATTTGTTTTTACAGAACTTCAAATATAGTGTTAAAAAGGTTTTATGTCAATTTCAGAATTAAAATTTGCTTTAATTAGAGTGAATATATTCTTATTTTTGGCGCAGTGATTTAGCGGAAATTTCCGCAGAAAGTTCGAAAAATGCTTAAAATCAACGAAATATACTTTTCAGTACAGGGCGAAAGTACAAAAGCCGGTCTGCCTTGTGTTTTTGTGAGACTGACCTATTGCAACCTGCGCTGCTCTTATTGCGACACGGAATATGCGTTTTACGAAGGTTACGACAGTTCGATTGATTCAGTAATTGAAGAAGTAAAAAAGTACAATTGCAAATTGGTTGAAGTTACCGGCGGCGAACCGCTTGTGCAGAAAGAATCGCTGGAACTGATGAAAAGACTTTGCGACGAAGGATTTGAAGTAATGCTGGAAACCGGCGGAAGCCTACCGATTGAAGAAATTGATAAGAGAGTAAAAATAATTCTCGACTTAAAATGCCCTTCAAGCAAAATGGAAAAAAAGAATTTATATGAAAATGTAAATTTCTTAAAACCTATTGACGAAGTTAAATTTGTAATCGGCTCGCGCGAAGATTATGAATGGTCGCGGGATATCGTAGCGAAATATGAAATTAATAAGAGGTGCGAAGTTCTGTTTTCCGTTGTGTTCGGCGAACTTCCGCCGGTGACATTAGTCGAGTGGATTTTAGCAGATAATTTAAATGTGAGATTCCAACTGCAAGCGCATAAATTTATATGGAAACCCGAAGAGAGAGGCGTGTAATGAAAATAGCAAAAGAATTCAGATGGGAAATGGGACACCGTTTAAGATTCCACGACGGCAAATGCAAAAACCTGCACGGGCATTCTTATAAATTGTTGGTTGAAGTTGAAGGCGACGTTGAAGGATACGGAATGGTTCTGGATTATTATGATATGAAAAAAGTTATAGGACCGATAGTTGACGAACTCGATCATTCATTTATTGTAAACAAAGAAGACACAGAACTTTTAGAAGTTCTTGAAAAACTAAACTCTCAAAAAGTTATTGTAGATTTTGAAACCACAGCCGAAAATATCTGCGGATATTTTCTACAAAAAATTAAAACCGCAGACATGCCGAAAAATATACACCGCGTAAAAGTTATGGTTTACGAAACAGAGAATACTTATGCTGAGGATGAGGTGAGTTTATAGAATAAAAGGAATTTCACTAGTTATTATATTCCCATGTTTTTGAAAACACTTGGGTAAATATTGTTTATAAACGCAATTGCACCCTTCTTTTTTAATAATTTATCACCAACATATTCATCAATTTTTGAAATAATTGGTCCAGCAACAAAATTAATTCCTGGAATACTCCCAATGCCAGATGAAACTAACCATCTTAAAGTTTTACCAGTCTTTGAATGATAGAAATTACCTAATTTGTTTTTAAAACTATTAATTCTGTCAATAATCTCGGGATCAGAATAAGAATCAAGATTCCAAATCCAATTTCTAAATTCTTGAATCTCATCTGATTTCCTAATCTCTAAAAATTTATTTATATCTACATTATTCTTTTTAATAGCATAATTTATATTTGGCAAATTTGCCAGCTCTAAAATTCTGTAAAAATTTTCTTGATAATCTGTAGGTGCAAGTTTTTTATTTAAGAAATCCATTTTTCCTTTAAAAATTGGTATGTCTCCATTAATAAATCCAACTAATGATTCGTAATGTTTCATCTTATAGAGCCGTAAATTTAATCCTGATATTGCCATTATAGATTGACCAATAATTTCATAAACTTTTTTGTGAGAAAGCTCATGATAAAGGCTTGTAATATTTGACTCAACTTGAAATCTATGTGGTGTGATCTCGATAAGTTTAATAAAAGATATATTTTTTCTATTGTCATTAGGAAGCTTGGTTTTTAAAATATCAAGAATAGTATTTGATTGCGTTGTAAGATCAACTCTAAATTCTAAAAACAAATCTAAATCAGCGTTATGTGGGAGGTTATTTAGTTTTCCTATTAACACTGATTCCATTTTTTTGAAATTTAATTCAGAAACTTGGATTTGTGTTTTTAGGCCTGCTAGATCTTTTTCAAGTCCATCGTCAAGTTTTCTGCGCTAATAATTAAAGTCATAAAGAAATTTTGAAGATAATTCATTGTTCGAAAAATTACCCAAACCCATAATTTCAGTTGTAAATGAAATGGATTCATCTTTGATTAAATTCATAACGGAGTCAAAACCGAACAATCGAACAAATTTTGGAATTTCATTAAATCGGATTGACTCGACAATAATTTTGTCAAATAGAAGTAATTTCTCCAAAAAATAACCGGAATCAACGTTGATATTTTGAGGAGTTGTAATTTGTGTAGCTATCGGTGTTACTAATTTATTAAACATAAGGCTTCAGATTATAAATTCTCTTTACTTCCTCCCAAACCCTCGGCAAAATTTCTCCAGCCGCGCCAATTAACGAAAGATCCGCGGAACTGCTGAATTCTGTTTTCTCAATATTTATTTCAACAAGATATGCGCCGGCTTGTTTTGCAGTGTGAGGAATATACGCGGCGGGATAAACTATCGCTGATGTGCCGACTACAAAACAAATATCGCATCTCCGCGCAGCCATTTCTGAATTCATAAAAACTTCTTGCGGAAGCATTTCACCGAACCAAACTACATCGGGACGAATCAGCCCACCACACTTTTTGCAGTGCGGAACTTTGTCTGTGTTTTCAAATTCATCCATGCCGATGTATGAACAGCAGTCAATGCAGAAGTTTCTTTCAATGTTTCCGTGCAGTTCGTAAATGGTTTTGCTTCCGGCTCTGCCGTGGAGGTTGTCAACGTTTTGTGTTATTACTTTTGTGTCGTAATATTTTTCAAATTCTTTTATAGCAATATGTCCGGCGTTTGGTTTGGCTTCGTGAACAATTTTTCTTCTGTATTGATACCATTCCCAAACCATGTCGGGATTTCTGAGGAACGCGTCGAAGTTTGCGAGTTCTTCCGGTTTAAGTTTATTCCATATTCCGTCTTTTCCTCTGAATGTAGAGATTCCGCTTTCGGCAGAAATCCCGGCTCCGGTAAAGAATATTATTGATTTCGCTTCAGCTAACTTCTCAATAAATTCTTCGGGAAATTTCAATCAAGTTCCTCTTTAATTTTTTTCAACAATTCTTTCACTTCTTCAATTCGTATTTTATCGTCTTCGTCTCTTATCTGGCATTTAAGCGCTTTATCTAATTGTGCTTTTGCTTTTTCAAATTGGTCGTCATCAATTAATAATTTTGCGTGGTCAACGTACATCATCATCAACTTGTCGTCAAGTTTAAAAGCTTTGTCGTAATAAATCCACGCGGAATCAAGCTCAGCCCAGCCGAGTCCGAGCGCTGCGCGCGCGACCGACCATTTCTCACTAACTTTCCCGTGTGTTCTTGCTAGAACATAATTTGTGATTGCTTGAATTTCATCACCGCCGTTGTTTAGTTTTAATGCTTTGTATAAATCATTACGAGTTTTGTTTACAACTCCCGCGACTGAAAACACTCCTTTGAATAAAGCAATTCTTCCATTCGCGATTGCGCGGCGCAGATAACTTAAAGATTTTTTCGGCTCAAGCTTTACTGCAGAGTCAGCGAGCGCGAGAGCTTTTTCATAAGTTTTAATTTGATCTTCTTCTTGTTTATCTGTGCTGTTCGGCATGTGTTCGCCTATATCAACATAAGCTCGGCTCATTCTCCAAATTACTTCCCAATTTGCGGGATACATTTTATCTGCTTTCTTATAAACATCCAATGCTTTTTCATTGTCGAATTGTTCGTAATATTTGTCCCCCTGTTCCAGCAGTTCTTGCAATGTTTGAGAATAAGTTGAAACAGTAAATAAAATAAACAATGCAGGAATAAATGAAATAAATTGTTTTAGGTTTTTCATTTGTGTTCCTTATAATTAATCAAATAGAGTTTCTTTTGGTTTGTCGTTTTGTGAATCATCCGGCGGAATAAAAAGTGAAGTACCGGCTAAAGGAAGATAACGCGTCCAGCTGCCGCCGGTTTGTTCGTCGTTTTGAATTGCGGATTTATACGCGTTTGTTTTCGCGCTCAGTTCATCGGCGTGATAAAGCACAATAGCCTCAAGAGTTTTCGGCTCAACGGGAGAAGCGTATTCAAGTTTCCCTTGGTGACTTAAAACCAAATGTATTAATTGATTTTTTAAATCATCGGGAAAGTTTGGAATTTTTAACGCGGCTTTTTCAATTTCCAGCGCGGCAATAACAATATGCCCGAGCAGTTTTCCTTTATCCGTGTAATCGAAAGTTGAATCAAATTGAAGCTCTTCAGTTTTCCCGAAGTCGTGAAGCATCGCGCCGCTGATTAATAAATCGCGGTTCAGTTCATGATGAATGTCGCACATCAAATCACATATTTTTATAATCTCGAGTGTGTGTTCCAAAAGTCCGTGAACGTATGAATGATGCCATGCTTTTCCGGCGGGAGCTTTTGAATATTTGGCAAAATTACTTTCTGTAAAAATATTTTTTACAATTTGATTAAGAAAAGAATTTGAAATTTTTGAAACTCTGTTTTCAAATTCTTTTTTCATTTCATTAAAATCGCGTTTGGAAACCGGAAGAAAATCTGCGTGTGTTACATTATCTTCTTCTTTTACGGGGTGAATTTTTACAATTTTAATTTGAGGCTGTGAGTTAAATTCTTCCATTACACCCGCAACTTTTACAAGGTCGCCTTCTTTAATTTTATTTTTAATGTTTTCAACATTATCCCAAACTTTTGCGGGAACTGACGCGGACTTATCCCTCAACTCAAGATTTAAATACTCTTTATTTGTTTTCGTAAGTTTTACTTCAAGCTTGTTTAAAATGAAGAAATGATTTAAATCATCGCCTGTTTTTAACTGTTTTAATTCTGTTTGTTTTATCATCGGAAAATTATGAAAGTGAACGGGAATAACTTTTAATAAATTTACAAAAATTTATTCTGAAGGCACAGAAATATTAATCTATTTTATCAGCCAATTTTTTTAACAACACATTCGGGTGGAAGGTAAACTACAACAGACCTTTTAAGTAAATCTATAGTAACCGCTAATTCGCGTTCGTTATTCGGCGTGTATGATACAATTCCTTCTACATCTTTAAACGGACCGTCAATCACTTTAACTTTTGTTCCGGCGACCAACGTATTTTGAATTGAAACTTCTCTTTTTTCAGCGAGCAATTTTTTTAAGTTTTCAATTTCCCATTCATGGCAGTAAGCAGGTTTGCCGTTAAATGTTACACAGCGTACAATTGCATTTTGCTGAAGAGCCGTGAGCCTTTCTTTTTCTTCCCCTAACAAAAAAATATAACCGTTAAATAAAGGCTCTGTTACTTTTTTCTTTCTGTCGCTCCATTGTTTTAATCTTGTTATAGTCGGGAGATAATATTCTAATCCCAAAGCGGAAAGCTGTTGCTCGGCTTTAAATTCTTGTCTTGGTTTTGTATAAAGCGGGTACCAATGTTTGTTTGAATTTTCCATATCAGTAAATTTCCTTTGTAGTAAAGTAATTCAAAACAAAGTTAAAAAAAACAGGGAAGATTAAACAACACTTTCTTTAATACATTTAATTAGTTCGGCTTGTTTAAAAGGCTTTGTTATGATTTTATCTACATTTAATTCACGGTATCTTTTTGTAATATCATCATTAAGTTTAGCAGAAATAACTATTACGGGGACATTTCTGTTCGCGTCTTTTTTGCGCATTGCTTCAACGAGCTGTATTCCGTTCATCAGCGGCATATCGTGGTCGGTAATTACAAGCGAAGGCGACTGGTTTAAAATAATACTCATCGCTTCGTAACCGTTTTCAGCTTCTATAATTTTAAAATTGGAAATAAGATTTGTGATCATTTTTTTATAAAGCTGGCGGAGTGTTACATCATCTTCTACAAGCACAACAACATTTTTCGCTTCGGGAACTGTAATATGAAACTCGCTGCCTTCGCCGAGTTTTGAATAAAACCAAACATCCCCGCCGTGTTTTTCAATAATTTCTTTTACAAGCGCGAGCCCGAGCCCGCTTCCTTTTTCGCCGCTCGTTCCTTCAAGAGAAAACTTTTTATCAATTCTGAAAAGTTTGTCCTGGTTTTCTTCCGAAATACCAACGCCTTCATCGCGCACAACTATTTCACTCATTCCTTCTTTAAAAGTATTTATGCTTACGTAAATTTTCTTTCCTTCACCGGTAAATTTTATTGAGTTATTAATAAGGTTTGTAACTGCTTGTGTAAGCAGACGTTCATCGGCGAAAATAAAAACATCCGGGGGAAAATCGGATTTTAACTCGATATCTTTTCTCATTGCTGCGCCGGTTAGTACAGAGATGCAATTTGAAATTAATGCTTTTGCATTAATTCGTTTTGGCTCAAGCGTTATTTTCCCGGTTTGAAGTTTCGACCAGTCGAGTAAATGATTAATTAATTGAAGCTGAGTTTTGGACGCTTCATAAATATATTTTAAATATTCTATTCTTTCGTCAAAAGGAAGATTGGGTTCGTTAAGCAATATTTCCGAAAAACCGAGCAGGCTTGTAAAAGGCGCGCGTAAATCGTGAGATACAATTGAAAGAAACCTGTCTTTCATTTTATTAATTTCAACCAAAGATTCTTTGGACTGCAGAAAATCTATTTCCGATTTTTTTAATTCCGAAATTTCGGTAAATATGCTGAAGGCTCTTACCGGATTTTTTTTTGCATCTCGTTCAATGCTTACCGTTTCTTTCAGCCAGATTATTTCGTCATCTTTTCTTTTTAAACGATAAGTCAGATTGCCGGAAAGAAAATTATTATCAGTTTCAATTTTTGTTAATAATTTTTTTACGGAAGGAAGGTCTTCTTCAAGAATGAATGAAATAATATTTCCGGGTTTATTTATTAATTCGTCAGGCTCATAGCCTGTTACATTTTTGACAGAACCTGAAAATTCTACAGTTTTGTTTTTGTAATCGGTTACTCGGGAAAAATATTCTGATGTGCTTTTGAAAAAATCTTTTAAACATGATAAATAACTGCTGCCGTTGAGGTCTAACATCTCTAAAAGCCGGTTATAGGATTCTTCATCTTTAACGAGGTCTTTTAAAATATTTTTATCCGGCTTGGATTTTTCCATTTGCAGAAATGAATAATAATTTTGCTCCAATATAGCAAAATCATTATTAATTCAACACTTAGAGATCAATAAATTATAATGAAAGATTTTTTTGTTAAATAGAACTTTAGGAACATATTTTCTGTTGTGAAAGAAAATTTAGGGCAGCTGATGAAATAATTTTTCTTTCTTCTTTTTAAGCTGATAAATACTAATTGCGCTGAAAAAAAACTATTATATATAGAATAGTAAAAGCTGAAGCAGGCTTGACACCCAATTTACAAATGGGAGTCAAGCCCGCAGATAATTACCATCCTTTTCTTTTCCTTAATGATGTAATATGCGCTGTGTGATGTTTGCTGTGCCATGCGTAAAGTGCTATAAGCTGTTCAATTCTTTCGTAACTGTTTTCCGGGTGCGTTAATTTTCTTTTTAATTCTTCTTTAGTTAATGTTGATAATAAATTCACCCATCTTTCGTGCAAAGCAGAAAGCAAGTTTAATGAAACTGAAACCGGGGTATTAAAAGTATCCTGCAGTTTTACCCATTCATCTTGTTCGTAAGTTTTGATTAAAGGATTATTTTCAGTCAACGCCCATCTAACTCGTATAAATCCGTTCATGTGGCTGTCGGCAACATGATGAACAACCTGCCTTACCGTCCATCCGCCTTCTCTGTAAGGGGTATTAAGCTGTTCGTCGTTTAAACCTTCAACGGCTTTTTTTAATTCTTGCGGAAGATTTTTCAAATCATTTATATAATTTTGAATGAGTTCTTCAGAAATTATTTCAGGGAATTTCATTTCGCCGATTGGGTATCGTAATTGATATAAATCTGTCATTGTAAAAGTCCTTATGTAATTAATGTTTAATAAAGTTGTGGTTTAACATAAAATTTATCTGATATGATTCGTCATTAATTTTCCGGGAAATAACTCAAGTTTGCTCTGTAAGCCCAGGTTTCGCTGTATGAATTTTTTACACATTCACTGATAGATTTTAGAAGCGTTGAACTTTTTGACTCATCAAAATTTTCAGCAATTATTTTTTCAATAGAATAATTCAGGTTGTAATCTGCATATCCGTTCCGCGGAATCATTAAAACGTATTGCGGCGACTCGCTGCCGTCGATAGTTACGTACAATGTGAATTTCGCTTTTTGGTTATCAACTTTTTTTATTATTTCTTTAAAAATGTTTTCAAATATATCATGCTTTCCATTATTCAAATTATATGTAATGACTTGAATTAATTTTGACAGCTTTTGTTCTTCAAGCGGAATTGCGGTGCTTAAATTTTCTTTACAAATCAAAATGTTTCTGAAAAGCGCGTTGACAAACGGAGCGGTGGTGATTTCGAAATCTGCAACGTCGCCCGCAATATCTACCCTTTCATCAAAAGATTTTAACGGCGAACCGAAACTTCCGTCTATAAAAAACCCTGTCCTGTTTCCCGTTGCAACATCCCAGCCGTACCAAACAAGTTTATCGTTTTTATCTTTATGCCAATTTAAATGTCTTTTATATCCGTCTTCAAAAAGTTTGTTCATGCCTTCTTTAACTTTATACCCGAAAATGAATCCTGTTTTTTCACCGCCTGCCGATTTTCCTGCCTGTGCTTGCAAAGATAGATTTAGAATAATTGTAATTAATAACAGGCAAAATATTTTTATGAATTTGCAACTCATAATTCCCCCGCTTAGTGAGTTAAATATATTACATGTTTCATTATAATTAAAATGAAAATATTTTGTAATATTTACAAAAATTATTTATACGAAGTAATGAGTGAGTTGATAACAAAGCGGAAATAATTTATTTAAGATTAAATACGTTGTCGAATAACTGCAATTTTATCAGCGCTATTTCAGCAAAAGCATTTTATTCTGTGTCTGATATTCTCCCGAAATTAATTGATAAAAATAAACTCCCGTTGAAAGATTTTCAGCTTCAAACTTTACCGTGTAACTGCCCGGAATTTTTATCCCTTCATCAACTAATTTTATAAATCTTCCGAGCGCGTCGTAGACTCGTAATTCTATAAATGATGTTTCTTTAATTTCATAAGAAATTGTTGTGCTTGGATTGAATGGGTTTGGGTAGTTTTGATTGAGTCTAAATTTTACTTTGATTGAAATTTCTTCATTCTTTTTAAAAATGCTTTCATTAGCCTTTTTAAGGTTTGAAAAGGAAACAGAGTCCTGTTTAAAATGGATAAAGCTTTGTGAAAACAAAATTGAAGGGAATAACAAAATAATTAGATATCTCATTTCCAATCCTTTATAATGAGATAACCGCCGTTGTAAACTTAAACTTTATTGCAAAACAATTCAAACTAAAAATTATATAAGAAGATTCTACATCCTTTAAAATCTTTTCTACTGGCTACTGTCTTCTGACTACTTTCCTCATTCTTTCCAGATAAAATCAAAAAGAAGATAAGAAGCGGTGAGCATTATTACATCGTAGCAGACGAGAACAAAAATTTCCACGAGCGAATCGGAAACAAGTTCGCCGTCCATAGCGAATTTTGTAAGCTCAAGAAGAGTTAAAATTAATGGAAGAAGAATAGGGAATGAAAGCACGGGATACAAAGTTCCTTTCGATCCCGCTTTGGAAATTATTGCGGCGATAATTGTTGATGAAATCGCGATGCCGAAGTTTCCAAGTATAAAGGCAAAAGTAAAAAGTAAAAAGTTTTTAATAACAAAAGATTCAAAAAGTATAAAAAATAAAAACGTAATTGCGATGTTCATCAAGAAAACGAGAATTACGTTAAAAATTAATTTGCCTGAAAAAATTGTTGCCGGAGCCGCGATGAGCTGAAGCGTTAAAGTTGTTCCTCTTTCTTCTTCGGAAACAAACGCGCGTGAAAGTCCGGACATGGCGGAGAAAAATATTACAACCCACAAAAGTCCGCCGGTTAAATATTCCGTTATTTTTTCTTGCCCGATTGAAAATAAAATTACACTGATAGTAACAAGAATAAACATAGCAAGCGCGTTTATCGCGTAACGGGTTCGCAGTTCCGAAAGCCAGTCTTTTTTAAATAACGCAAACGCTTTCACTTGCTGTTCCCGTTGTTTTTAAAATCTTCGATGTTCACAATTTCTTTGCACAACGCCAAATCGCTGTCCTCGTTTGAGGCAATAATTACAAGGTTTTTCTCCGCTTCGCGTTTTATAATTTCATAAACTTTTTCTTTGCCGGAATTGTCGAGATTTGATGTCGGTTCATCTAACAAAATTAATTGCGGCGAATGAAGAAGCGCGAAAATAAATTTCATTCTTTGTTTCATTCCCGATGAATACGCTTTCAGCAAATCAGTTCTTCTGTTGTAAATATTAAATTCTTCTAAAAGAAATTTCGCTTTTTCGGAATCGTAATTAGTTCCTCTAATTTTCGAAAAGTGAAAAAGATTTTCTTCAGCGGTAAACTCGTCATATAAAACCAAATAAGGAGAAACAAAACCGAGATAGTTGTGGAGTTTTTCGGGGATTATATTTTCGCCGTTATTTTCGTGAATAACTTTTCCTTGCGTAGGCTCAAGCAAACCCGATATAATTTTTGATAAAGTAGATTTACCGGAACCGTTCGGTCCGGCAAGTCCGTAAACTTTTCCGCTTTGAAAAGAAAAATTAATTTTATCAAATATTAATCTTCTGCCGAAAATTTTTGTTACGTCTTTAAGCGTGAGAGAGAAGTTATTCATTATAAATTACGAGTTTCCCTTTTTTAATTTCGTCGCCCGATTTTGTGACGTAAATATAAACACCGGTGGGGAGTTTTGCATTGTTTTTATCGTAACCGTTCCACATCAAGCTAATCTTATTTCCCGAAATAATGTTTAACATACCTGAGTATTTCAAATCCATAGAAATTGAATATATGTTTAAAAATGCTTGGCCAGTTTCATTTTGGGTGACAGGAATAAAAATATATTCA
>Ga0154415_1106_pt2 | contig 12630 bp, 13 predicted proteins | sample RifGroB2_FD_115919 | JGI IMG/M metagenome (GOLD analysis project Ga0154415, IMG submission 115919) | Ignavibacteria bacterium GWB2_35_6b | reverse complement strand
ATTAAATGTGAATTAAAAGAAAAATACATCTTTTATTTACAAATTTCTTAAAAAAACTCAAGAGGGTAAGCAGTGAATTAAAACCAAATTGTTATAGAGGAGAATTTTAATTAATTGCTGATCGGTAAAAGGAATAATAAAATAATTAGATCAAAAATACAGGCAATTAAACTGTAAATCTAATTTGCAGACAAGGGATTAACCTTGCGGCGGCACGCGCAGGTTGGATGCAGTTTGAATACCGTCTGCAACTTCGCGGATGATTCCCATTTTTTCATAAATAGGCCTTGTATATTTTCGTAACGCCGGTAAATAATAGGCAAATATTCCGGCTCCGCTCAAACAAATTATTCCGCATATTATTAATGTAAACGGCGCTCCGATTCTGCTGGCGAAACTGCCGGCAATTAAACTTCCGAACGGCATTGTTCCCATAAAAGCCATTGTGTAAAATGCCATAACGCGTCCGCGTTTGTCGTCGTCAACCAATGTTTGAATAATTGTATTGCTTGAAGACATCATTACCATCATAGAAAATCCGGCAACAATCATTAGTATTTGCGAAAGCAAAAAAGTTTTTGAAAGAGAAAACAAAATTATTGCGGATCCGAAAACTGTTGTTGTGTTTCTTATAATTTTTCCCAAACCAAGAACGGTTTTGCGCGATGCTAAAAACACCGCGCCTATTAAGGCTCCTATTCCAACAGAGCCGAGCAGAAATCCAAGCGTATCCGAAGAGCCGTGAAGAATATCTTTTGCGAATACCGGAAGCAGAACTATATACGGCATTCCGGCTAAACTTACGAGAGCTATTAACAATATTAGAATTCTTATCGGTTTAAATTTCCATGTATAAGTCAAACCTTCGTTTAACTCTTTTGTTATGTGCCGTTGTTTCTGTTCAGGCGGAGTAAAATTTATTTTCATAGAAAACAATGCTGTAATAACAGCGATGTAACTTATCCCGTTTAATAAAAAACATAAACCTTCGCCGAGCCATGCAATTAATAAACCAGCAGCAGATGGGCCGACTAATCTTGCCGCGTTAAACATCATTGAATTAAGAGCGATGGCGTTCCCGAGGTCCTCTTTTTTCTCCACCATTTCTACTACAAAAGCCTGGCGTACGGGAACATCAAAACCGTTTATTAATCCAAGAAATGAATTTAAAATTATTACATGCCAGACATTTATGTTCCCGCTGTAAAACAAAAAAACTAAACCGAATGCCTGTAGCATAGAAAAAACTTGAGTCGCGATTATTATTTTATGTTTGCTGATCCTGTCTGCAATTACGCCTGCAAAAGGAGAAACAAGAAAAGTAGGAATTTGACTTGAGAAACCTACAACACCGAGAAGGAAAGCGTCGTTTGTTAAACGGTAAACCAGCCAGCTTACCGCAACCTGCTGCATCCATGTACCGGTTAAAGAAATTATTTGTCCGCCGAAAAACAAACGGTAGTTTTTATATTTAAGAGCGCGGAGAATTGTTCTTAAACTTAATCTGCTTTTTTCTTTTAGATTTTCTAAAGTCACGGAAAATTTTTATATACAAAAGGTTTTAATAAACACGATATATTCATGGGTGTAAAATAAAAGAAAATAATTTAATTATTCATTGAAGCGCACTTTTCTTTTTTCGGAAAATAGTAAAAGAGTAGTTTTGGCGAAGAGAAAAAATTGTAAAAAGATAAAGGTTAGAAGTCAGGTTAAAAGAACAGACGGCTTTTGAAAAAGTTTTTGACGAGTGAGTTTTAAGATTATGAATTCAAACAACTGCCCCAAAAAATAATATTGCTCTAATAAGTTTTAAAATAATGTATAAACAATAAAACTTAATTTCTCCACAAGTAAGAAACTTTCAGGAAAAATCCGCGTTTGGTTTCTAAAAAGTTTTCACTGTTTTCATATCTGTCGTTCACCCAATTAATTTTCTCATACAAAGAGCCGTACCCGAGATGGAATACCGTTCCTGGAATGTATGTAAACGACGCGAGGAAATCGGTTAACAATTCTTTCCTGAAACCGTTATACTGTGCTATTCCTCTGAAGAGGAGATATTTATTTAACTGATATGAAATTTTTACTCTTGAAAGGGGATAGTCGTAAATTTTTTGATAGTCTGTTTCTCTGTAAAAATCATAATAGATAAAACTGAACTCGGTTGTTAAATTCTCTGTTGGAAGAAAATTTAAAGTTGCCGTAACCCGGTTGCTGTTTCCTTGATAGGGAGAATCGGAATAATAAATTGCATCTGACTTTCTATAAAGGAGATTTAAATAAAACAATTTATTAAACCAGCCGCCTCCTGAAATTTGGTAACCGCCCGTATTAAATTTTTGTCCAAAAAATATCTCAGTTGAATAAATGTATTTTAAACTTGCTTGAATGTTGCCCGGGAGAAGAATTCCAAGCGAAGCGTGATTAAATGTTTCCCATTGATCGCTGAATTTATCTCTCGTTTGCGCGGTGAATCCTTCAAAAGTAAGTCTTCTGAAAATTTCCGATTCCGTAAAAATTTTTGGCCTTATTAATCCTGTTATTGTTTGAATTCCGGTTCGCGTTAAAAACCCGCTTTCAATATTAAAATTTTTTGATATGTCTTTAATTGTAATTCCGTAATCAAGGTCTCTTGTTTCGTAATAGTATTTTAATCCCAATGTATGTTCGCCGTCTTTTGTTAAACCGGTTGAATATTTTGTGAAAGATAAAAGTCCGTTGTATTCTAAAACGGAAGATTTGGTTAAACGGAAAACGCCGTCTAAACCGGCAATTCGATTGTGAGAGCTTTTTAACTCACGTCCCGCATAAATACCGCCTATGTATCCGTCATCATCAAAAGCTCTTTTTAAACGAAAGATTCCGAAATGCGCATAGTCGTCGTTCGGGTTGAATAAACTTCCGTTAAGTTCATCCATAGCGTAAAGGGAAGAAACAGTAATTTTTTTGCTGAGCTTGCCGGAAAGTTTTATTCCCGTAAGCGGATTAACAATATTTCTCGTATGTACTATCGTTCGTACCGGGTCTAATTCAGTTGAAGCTGTGGCGCCGAGTTTAAAGATTTCATTGCCTTCCAAAAAGAAAGGACGCTTTTCTTCATAAAATAAATTGTAGCGTAAATTAACATCAACTTGACCTGCGTCTGCTTCAATCTGACTGAAGTCCGGATTATATGTTCCGTCTAAAATTAAATCGGAAGTGATACCGTATTTTGCTGTTAAACTTACTTCGCCTTTGCTTTCAGTTGAGACAAGTTCTCCGCTGTCAGCGGCATATTGTTTATTATAAGTTACTGCCGGAAGAATCTCAAGAAGTGTGTAATGTTCTAGATCGTAATAAATCATCGGACTCATTTGAGTTAAAATTGCGAAACCTTTTTGAGGATCAAACTCCGGGTATGAACTTTGTTCCGAGAAGCGGCTAATCCTTCTTTCAAAAAACACTGACATTTCAACAGGATTTGAATCCGAATAACGAATACTTTTTAAAGGAATGCTGAATTCGGCAACCCATCCTTCATTGTTTATTTTACCTGCGCTGTACCAAACAACATCAAAGCCAAAATCCTCCGCGTTGTTTGAAAAGCGGCTGTCCATTTGAATGCCGTAAGGATTAATATAAAATGCGTAAAGCGATTGCTGATCATTAAACGAATCCAGGTTCAAACAAATCCAATCGTTGTTTGCAATGTTATCGCGATTTGTAATTGAGCCTTTAATTTTATCGGGTTCGGAGTCATAACATTTATATGCGAAGTAAAGATTTTCACTGTCATAAGCCATATACGCTTCAGTTTTTTGCGAAGCGTCTTTTCCGAAATCCGGCGTAAACGTTTTAAAGTTTGTAACAAATGGGGCTTCCTTCCAAATTTCATCGTCAAGAATTCCGTCAATCACGGGAGGATTATTTGTTTTTATTGGTTTTAAAGTTTCGTTGGCGAGTGTTGCATAATTATATATAAAAAATAAAAATGTAATTGCGTAAATAAATTCGCGCAGTTTATTCATTAGTCTCCCCCAAGACAAGCTTTTGAAAATAAACTTTAAATTTCATCACCCTTTAAATAAGGAAAAAACTATTTAAATTCGATAAGATTTTAAAATTATTTTTTTATCTCGGCAACATTTGCCGTTGACGTCCATTTTTGAAGAATCATTTTTTGGTCGACGCCGAGTTTTGCATCGCTATGCATTAATAAATAAACTGGCATCGGCATTTTCTCTTCGGCAATTTCTTCCTGCATTTCTTCCATTTTTTTCTGCTGCTTCTTTAAAGAATAAGATGACCATTCCGAAAAGTTTAATTCTTTTCTTCCTTCTTGAACATCATTTGAAATAAAAAAAGACATTGGCGCTATGTAACTGTAAGCAGGCCAAACAGTTTCGTTTGAATGACAATCGTAACATGAAGTTTTTAAAATTGTAATAACTTCCGGCGGCGTTGCTATTTCGGAAGTTTTATCAGACGCAGGGTTGCTGCGGTTTACAGGAATGAATTGAATTAAAATAAAAGCAGCCGCAAAAATTATAAGAATTAATTTCAGTTTCTTTTTCATTTTTATTTTCCGGAGAAATTTTTTCAGCAAGAATTTAATAAAAAGTTTTTAACAAAGCTCTTTTAACTTTCCCCGGTTTTAAATATGAAAAACTGAATTTACGATAACATTACTTTTCTGCGAATTCTTTTAATGCTTTTGTTATCAGATAAGTCCAGCCTTCGTTAAAGTTTTCTTTTGCAAAGTCAGGATTGTCAGTCGCAAAACTCTCAACTCCTGTGTGAGTCAATTTCACTCTTGTCTGAACGCCCTCAGAGAAAAGTTCAAAAGTGACAAGACTTGTTCCCGGGTAATTTTCATAAGTCCACGAGTATGAAAGTTTTTTGCCATTTATTACTTCTGTTATTTTACAAAGGTGTAAATATTGTTCTCCTTTTTGTCCCTGCCCGGTGAATTGAAATTCAAACCCGACTTCCGGTTTAAACTCGGCGATATCAAAATACCATTCTTTCATTTTGTCTTTGTTTGTAATTGCTTCCCACACTTTTGAAACGGCTGCGTTTATTATTACTTCTTTTATAAGAGGCTGTCCGCTCATAAATTATTCTCCACAAAGTTTTTTAATGAATTTAATTTTTTGTCCCAAAATTTATCGAAGTGCTCAAGCCAATTGTAAACCTCTTTTAACGGCGCGGGATTTATACTGCAATAACGCTCACGTCCGCTTTGATTAATATTTACCAAACCGCATTCGTTTAAAATTCTTATATGTTTTGAAATTGCCGGGCGGCTTACGCGGAAGTTTTCCACAACTTGATTGAGAGTTAAATTTTTATTTGTAAGAAGAAAAATTATTTCTCTTCTTGTTGGGTCTGCAATTGCCTGAAAAACGTCTCGTCTCATTTTATTAATTCTGTTTATTTCAGAATCAATATATATGAAACCGTTCGGTTACGCAAATTAATTTTATCTTTTTAGAAACAAAATTATAATCCCGGCAGAAAAGGTTTTAAAACCATTATAGCCATTGCGCCTATTGGAGTGATTGTTGCGAGAAATCCCCAGATTTCCCATTGTTTATAAAGTTTTTCGTAAACTTTCCATTCGTTTTCGGAAGTGCCGACAGCATTTGCAAATTTATAAATTTTCTTTTGGAGCGGCGCGACGTAAATGCCGAAAATTATTCCTGAGATTGAAAACAAAACGATTCCCCAAAAAATCCAGCCGGTTCCTAAAATTGGAAACCCGCCGTTTATTGCCGCGGCGAACCCGCTTATTGTAATTCCTAAAACTCCGGGACCGGTAAAATACCTGTCGCTTTTAATAATATTTTGAAATGTCGTTGAGATCATTTTAAAGTCACGGGATTTATGCGCCCGCGCTGCCCAGAATAAACCTGTTATGATATTCCCTAAAAACATTATAACAGATGTGATATGTATTAATTTCCAAAATAAATATTCCATTGTCTGCCTCTTTTGATATTTACGAAACAAATAATTATTACTGAATTTTTTACTTTCATCAGGAATAGAGAAGGAATGTTCGAGATAAGACGCTTATGATATAAAAACGTTTTCTGTTTATAACAAAATTTTAAGAAGAGGAATTGCCGCAAAATTAATTAAAAATTACCGCTTTCGATTCTTTCCAAAATACATGACCGCAGTTTTCGCATTTGTATTCAAACTCATAGTATGAGTCGGGTGAGCCAAAAACTGCGATTGCAGGAGATTCTTTATAATTTTTTTTGCCGGTACGGTTTACGTTTTTACTTCCGCATTCAGGGCAGGTTGTTTTCTTTTTTATGTTATATAAAATTGTGAGGGCGACTAAAATTATTGCGAGTAGAATGAAAATAATGTTTGCCATACTTTTGTACTCTGTTGTAGATAAATTTTAAAAACACTAATTTGATTTTAGAATTTTATCGTGCCCACAGAAAATTTAGTCTCTATCTTTAACGTTAGCTAATATAGGAAATAGTTTTGTCAAAGAGAGTCAAAAATCGTTTAGTTCAGCCATTTGTAAAATGGGCTGGAGGCAAGCGGCAATTATTGAAAGAACTTAGAAAATATACCTCTAATTACTAAATTGTTATTTTATGAAACAACACGAAGCAGTGATTAATGTAATGGAAGAAATAGGTGGGCTTGCTACACTTGCTCAATTATATCAGTCAGTTAATGTTAGTAGTTGGAAAACGAAAACACCATTTGCAAGTATTAGAAGAATAGTTCAAGATGAAAGATTCTTTTTCAAAATAAAACCAGGATTATGGGCACTTAATTCATATAAAGAAAAACTTTCCCATTTAATTCCAATTGATAAATCTAAGTCAAAAGAAGAAAAGGATGTTTATAATCATAGTTATTATCAAGGACTCCTGGTAGAAATTGGAAATTTAAAAGGATTTCATACATTTATCCCAAATCAAGATAAAAACAAAAAATTTTTGACAAGTACACTTGGTGATTTTGCAACATTGAAGGACATTTATAAATTTACTTATGAAGATGTAGTTAGCAGGGCAAAAACAATTGATGTTATTTGGTTTAATAATAGAAAATTTCCAGAAAGCTTCTTTGAAGTTGAACACTCAACCGATTTTCAAAATTCATTCTTAAAAATGCTGGACCTTAAACACTTTTATGCAAACTTTAATATTGTTGCTGATATCAAAAGGTTCAGAGAATTTGAGAAAAAAATTTCTTATTCAACATTTGATGAACTAAAAAACAGAATTAAATTCATATCATACGAAAAATTATCAGACTATCATTCAAAGTCATTTTTATACTTTGCATTAAATAAAGAGTTGCAAATATAAAATCATCCCTATCTTAATAGAATAATTATTTTTTAAAACCCAATACAACTTTTCCCAATGTTCATGCGTCATAACCATTAGTATCGGAATCCGATAGAAATAAAAAGACAAGGAGTGTGAATGCCTCTTATAACAAGAACCGAAGAAATTATTCTCACCGCGATAATTATTCTGAAAGGAAACGCTTACGGAATAACAATTCGTGATTACATAAAAAAAGTAACCGGCGAGGAATGGTCATTCGCGAATATTTACGATCCTCTCAATAAATTAACGCAGAAAGAATATGTTAGAAAAATAGAGGGCGAGCCGACACCCGAACGCGGCGGCAGAAGAAAAATTCTTTACGAAATTACAAAAGACGGTATGCTCGCGCTGAAAGAAATTCAAGAAGTGAACAAAACAATTTTGTTTGATTTGCAGAACACAGCTTTTGGAAAATTATAAAAATGAAAAACGCTCCGCCGAAATTTGCAGTATGGCTGTTAAGCCGGTTTTTATTCGGACTCGAACTTTCCGAAAAACTCGGCGATCTCGAAGAAGATTTTTTAATCAAACAAAAAGAACGCGGAATTTTAAAAGCAAAATTATGGTACTGGAAACAAATTTTATTAACAATTCCGGTTTGTATAAAAAACATTTTTGGATGGGGAGGAATTATGTTTCAAAATTATTTAAAGATCGCCGTAAGAAATATTAAAAAACATAAAGCATTTTCTTTCATAAACATTGCCGGACTCGCACTCGGAATGGCGTGCTGCATTTTAATTCTTCTCTGGGTGCAGGATGAATTAAGTTTCGATAAGTTTCATAAAAACGGGGATAACCTTTACAGGCTCACAACTTCAGACGGAGAAGGAACGGGAAGTTCAAGTCCGTGGGCGCTCGCGCAAACATTAAAAAAAGATTATCCTGAATTTTTAAAAGGGTCAAGATTTATAACAAGAACATACAACATAAAATATAAAGAGAATAAATTTTACGAAACCGCCGCAATGGTTGATGAAGATTTTCTCGGCATGTTTACTTTTCCGTTTATAAAAGGAAATCCCAAAACAGCTCTTGCAAATATAAATTCTGTTTTATTAACGGAAGAAACCGCCATTAAATTTTTCGGCGATGAAGATCCGCTCGGCAAAACAATATCCCTTGAAAACAGTATTGATTTAACCGTTACCGGAATTTTAGAAAACGTTCCTTCAAACTCACACATGCAGTTTAGCCTTTTGGTGCGACCGGAATTAATTGCCGGTGAAAATAGAATAAACGGCTGGTCATTCGACGGACCCTCGTACGTTTTATTAAAAGATGGAGTGAATGTAAAAGAAGTCGAAAAGAAAATTGCAGGCACAATAAAAAAATATGACAAAAGATTTAATTTAAATCTTACATCAGGTTTGCAGCCGTTTACAGAAATTTATTTGTACGCATTAAATGGAACACATCCCGTAGTTTACATTTATATATTTTCCGCAATTGTTGTTATTGTTTTGCTAATTGCTTGTATTAATTTTATGAATTTAACTACGGCTAAATCATCGCAGCGCGCAAAAGAAATTGGAATGAGAAAAGTCATCGGCGCGCAAAGAGGAGATATCATAAAACAGTTTTTGGGAGAATCAATTATTCTCGCTTTTCTTGCGCTGGTGATTGCAATAGTTTCAGTCTATTTGTTTCTTCCTGTGTTTAATGAAATATCAGAAAAAGAATTATCGTTGAATTTTATAAACAACAGCGAAATAGTTACCGGTTTATTTTTAATTGCTCTTTTTACAGGAATAATTTCCGGAACTTATCCCGCTCTTTATTTATCGTCGTACCGCCCGGTACAAGTATTAAAGAATACGGTTTTAAAAGGAAGCGGAAGACATATTTTTAGAAAGGTATTAATAGTATTTCAGTTTTCAGCTGCCGTAATTTTGATAATTTCTACTTCAGTTATTCTAAAACAAATGCAGTACATAAGAACAAAAGATATGGGTTTTAAACGCGATCATATTCTCAGAGTAACTTTGGATGAATCATTAATACAAAAATATGAAACAGTAAAAAAAGAATTATTGAGCGACAAAGATATTTTTCAAGTAAGCGCGGCTAATAATATTCCTCTCAGCATAAATAGTTTTAATCCCTTCTGGTGGGAAGGAAGAGCGCTTGAAGATTATGAAACCATGAATTTTGTATGCGTTGATTTTGATTATTTTGAAATGTTCGGAATGAAAATGAAATACGGAAGGACATTCTCAAAAGAACTTCAAAGCGATTCAACAAATTATATAATAAACGAAGCCGCGCTTAAACTCACTGAGTTTGACAATCCACTCGGGAAAAAATTTGCAATGTGGAAAACTGAAGGAGAAATTATTGGAGTAGTCCGTGACTTTAACAGCAATTCGCTTCACGATGAAATTTCTCCGGCAGCGTTTATGATATATAATAATATCGACAAGCGAAATTTGTTTGTTAAAGTTAATTCGCAAAACATACCTTCTGCAATTGATCACATTGAAAAAACCCTAAGCGGCTTTTCAACAAATTTTATTTTTGAATATAATTTTTTGGATGAAGATTTTAACGAGCAGTATAAATCAGAAGAGAGATTGGCTGACCTTCTGAAGTATTTCACTTTTCTCGCGATATTTATTTCGTGTCTTGGTTTGCTGGGACTCGCATCTTTTATAGCTGAGCAAAAAAGAAAAGAAATAGCGATACGAAAAGTTCTCGGCGCAAATATTGCACGCATTGTCGGGGATTTATCAAAAGATTTTGTGAAACTAATTCTAATTGCAAATATTATTGCCGCTCCTATTGCATATTATTTTATGAATGGGTGGATAGAAAGTTTTGCGTTTCATACGAATATTGGATGGGAATTATTTTTATTCGCGGGAATAATTGCGCTGGGAATTGCATTACTTACAACCGGCTTTCAAGCAATTAAAGCCGCGAATAAAAATCCTGTTGATAATTTGAAGTGTGAGTAAAAATATAGCGACTTTTCTGTAATTCATAGTGTAGTCAAAAATTTTGTTACACGAAGTTACACAAAGAAAACACGGAGGAACACGAAGGGAAATAATTTTATTCAATCTTTATCCCGAAGTAATCAAAAAATGAAAGCGCTTCGGGCAAGGAAAATTTTGCGTCTTTTAATTTATTTGTTGCGGGATTTATTCTGTACTCTTTTGCGAATGTAAAATCGGCTTTTGTCAAATTTGTGTTTTCGAAAATAGAGCCGACGAGTGCTGATTCCGTAAAATCTGATGAAGTTAAATTTGTTTGGAAGAAGTCGCAGTTTTCAACTCTGCTATTTGTGAAGCTTGTATTTTTTATTTCCATATTGGAAAAATTACAATTTGAGATAAGGCAGTTTATGAATTTGAATTTTGTGATCATTGGATGAGCCTCCTTAAAATTAACACCCATTAATTTACAGCCGGTAAAAGAAACATTTTGTATTCGCGAATTTTTTAATGAAACGAGGCTCATGTTGCAATTCTTAAACTCGCACGTTGATAATAAACAATCAGTCAATATTGTTCCCTGCAAATCGCAATTTATAAAACTGCACTCTTCAAATGATGTTGATATTATTTTCTGTTTTGAAAAATCTTCTTTTTCGAAAACAACTTTGTCATAATAATCTTCTGCCAACATTTTCATAAAATTTTTAATCCTTTTTATAAACAGCGTAAACAAAATCACTATTAATTTTTTTAGTTACTAAAAGTTCGTCTTCAAAATCAAAACAATATTTTATCCATTTTAAAGTTTCTTCATCGTTATTAAGAAAATTATGAGCAATATCGTTAAACAATAATTGAAGTATAGTCCCGCCCATCGGCTTCATTTCAAGCAATGAAAAATGGTTTCCTAAAACATTTAAAATGTTTGATGATTCAACCGCTTCAGAAGGGTCTGATAAAATCATACTTAGTTTGCTTGGTTTGTAATGTTTATTTTTTATTGTATTTGATTTCCATTTGCGTTTATATTTTGGAGGAAGTTCATTTAAGAGTTTGTTCACGTAATCTATTTGTACATTCGTCCACTGAAATCTTGTCGGTCCGACGAAATCTTTTAAAATAAACATCCCGTTTTTCTTTAAAGCTTTTTTTAAAGTCGGAATAATTTCTTCAAGAAGAGTTAAATGATGAAGCGCGCCGTCTGCAATAATAACATCAAAAGATTCGTTTCCTAATTTTAAATTTACGGCGTCGTCAATGTTAAATGAAAGAATTGAATCAACATTTTCTTTTTTTGCGAAATCATTTGCGGATTTTACTCTTTCAGGGGATAAATCAAAGCCTTCGATTTTTTCAAAACAGCCTGTCTTCGCCCAATTAATTTCATTATGCCCGGTTCCGCTGCACAAAGAGAAAGCGCGTAAATTATTTTTATTTTTAAAATATTTTTGCGCTGTGTAATTATGAATGGTGACTGAGGAATCACCTGTGACTAAATAATTCCACCTTTCCAAAACTTGAGGAATATCCCACCAATTTCTCGGCGGTGATTCATTGTGTTTCCACGCGTTTATAATTTTAGAATTTTGTTTTAAAGGAAAAATTCTACCGGCAATTTTGGGGAATTCGCCCTGGCGTATTTTTTCAACAACTCTTATAAAATCATAAATATTTATAAAATTATTTAACATCCTTCAGCGATTGTAATTTTATCTTCTTTATTCGGCACAACACAGATAAACTCAAAGGCTTCTTCGCCTTTTGTTTTGTATGAATGTTTTACTCCCGCTGGTATAAAAACTATGTCATTCTTTTTCACTTCGTATTTGTTGTCGCCGATTATTACTTCTGCGCTTCCATTTAAAACTATTTGTTCATGCTCAACAGAATTTGAGTGAAGAGGCATAAATCCGCCGGGCTCTATTATAAATCTGCGCATCGCGAAATTCGGCGCGACATCTGAGCCGATAAGAACTTGTTTAAAAGTATTTTCGCCCTGGTTTATTTTTTCTTTTTCAAATTGGTCTAAATTTTTTACAAACATAAAATGTCCTTTTAAAATTTGTTGAAATTATTTTCTATTAATATATCTATTTAAAAATAAAAACCCCGCAGATTTATTCAATCGCGGGGTAAAATTAATAACAAATCTATATTAATATTTAACAGAGCATCCGTAAGGCTGCGAAGTTTTTGTTTCTATTTTTTTGCCTGCCATTGCGGCATCAAGAGCGGCGGCAACATAATTTTTTGCTTTCTTTATATCGTCGGTATCGGTTGAAGCAATATCGTCAATGCCTCCGGCGTAAACTAACGTGCCTTCCGGATTAACAATATAC
>Ga0154415_1079_pt4 | contig 12929 bp, 14 predicted proteins | sample RifGroB2_FD_115919 | JGI IMG/M metagenome (GOLD analysis project Ga0154415, IMG submission 115919) | Ignavibacteria bacterium GWB2_35_6b | reverse complement strand
TAACCAATTTGACGATAATTTTTTAATAAAGTTATGACGGGGAAAATTTTTGCACAAAGCACAATGCGGCCTATAAATTACTTAGAGATATTTAATTTTGAAAGGAAGTCTATTATTGTATGCTATTAAAAATGCTATCGTTTAAGTTTTCTATTAAAATATATTTTTTAAAATAATTTTGAATTTCTATTATATGTTTCTCGTGGACTTCAATTGATTCAACAAGTTTTTCAAGAGCAATGGTCTTTTTATTTATTTTCTTCAATAATTTCAAATTTTCATCTGTAAATAAAATATCTAAAGCTTTCTTTAACATTTCTATACTTTCTGAATAAGAGAAACCTTGCATTAGGTGTTGATTAAATGAATTATTTTGCAGGCAATAACTTTCTAATTCTTTCAATAATGTTACTGTTCTTGTTCTTGCATTATTAAAACTATTTAAAGCACTACTTCTGAATTCTTTATTTGCAATTACATTGCTCTGAATGTATGATACAATTCCCAATACGGCAGCAAGAACTGAAATGACAGTTATAAATAATTCGATCATAACCACCTTTAATTTTTTAACTGAATTTAAATATTATTTTCATTGAATTCAGGCAGAAGTTCTGAAATATTATTCAGAATTTTTTCCGCGCCGGAAAAATTAGAATTTTTTGTGAGCTCGGTTGGAATTACATAACATTTAATTCCCGCCGCAACTGCCGCTTTTAAACCGCGTTCTGAATCTTCAACAATTACACACTCTTCTTTTTTTAAACCGCTTTTTTCAAGAGCCTTTAAGTACGGAAGCGGAGAAGGTTTTGTTTCCTCGCATTCATCGGACGTGATTTCAAAATCAAAGTATTTTCTGAAGCCTGTGTGTTCGTGAATTATTTCAAAATGGTCACGGCGCGAACTTGTAACAATTCCCAGTTTTATTTTGCCGTAAAAATGTTTTAAAACTTCTTCCGCGCCGTTAATTATTATTAAATCGGTTTTTAAAAGCCCGCCGTAAATATTATTTCTTTTATTTCGCAGTTCAATAATTTCGTCTTTGTTAAAACCAATTTGTTCGGCGAGATGCCAAACGCCTTTGGATTTTTTCAGAAAATTTTCCGCGTAAGTTTCTTCGTTTAATTCAACTCCGAGTTTAGAAAATATTTCTTTGTTTGCGCGGAAGTATAAAATTTCAGTATCAACGAGTATTCCGTCGTTGTCAAAAAAAATTGCTTTTATCATTTAGCGTCCGTAAAACTTTGTATAAGAATCTGCAAAGCTTGTTCTGCTTTTTCAACAGGTATAAATAAGTGATCGTGATAATATGCGGAAACAACATTTGTGCTTATTTCATATTCTGCGAGTTTATTTGTAACCGCTGCCATAAAACCAACCGCGTTAAGATTTGAATGAACAGTGAGAGTTATCATTTTACACGGGTAAACAAATTGCAGATTATTTTTTTCCGCTTCACTTTTTTCAATTATTAATGTAATTCCTTCTTTTTCCTGAAATTGACAAACCGGAATAATATTTATTTTTTCTAACTCATATTTTTGTACAGTGCAAAAAACAAACTCTCTCGGATCAAGAATTGGATTCATTGATTTTAAAAGTTTGTTTAAATCTTTTTCACCTTTTATCATTTTAATTTTTTATCCGCTTCGTTATTTGTTATAAGATTAAAAACCGGCAGTCCTAAATTCCATTTAATTGCCGCAAGCCTTAATGCAGCGGCTGATAATAAAGCAACTATTAATGAAACGTTTGGCGAAACATTAATAAATATAAAAATAGAGTAAATACTTCCTCCGAGAACTGCGGCAGTTGCGTAAATGTCTTTCCGCAGAATAAGCGGAACTTCGCCGCATAAAATATCGCGTATCGCGCCGCCGACAACTCCCGTTACCACTCCCATAATTATTGCAATTAAAGGAGAGAAATCAAACGACAATGCCTTCGCAGTTCCGAGTACTGAAAAGAATGCGAGTCCAAATGCGTCCGCAATTAATAAAACTTTATTCGTGATTTCAAAAAAACGTTTTAACAAAACTGTTCCGAGTGCCGAGACAAGAATTACAATTATATAATTAATATCATGAAGCCAGAAAACATCTTTATCTAAAAGCAGATCACGAACTGTTCCGCCGCCCATCGCCGTAACTCCGGCAAGCACAAGCACACCGAACAAATCCATTTGTTTTCTGCCCGCCATCAACGCGCCGGAAATTGCAAAAACGGCTCCGCCGAGAAGATCAAAAAAGTATAAAATAAATTTCGTTTCCATCAGTATTAATTCTCTTCGCTTTCGTCGTTAAGACTTATTTCTTTGTTTTCAGATGACTCTAAAATTTTTACGGCTTCTTCTGCGTTGGAATCAAGAACAAGCAAGCGGAAGTTATTAACTCCTCCGAAATGGTGGGGATACATGCCTCCCGCATCGTCTTTTGAAATAAAAGAATCTATCCCGCATTGAAGTAAAAACTGTTGAGCTGTTTCCGCTTCATAAAAGTTTAAATACGTTTTTATTTCTACTAAATTTTGATCGTTTACATCTTCAATCATTTCAGTAAGATCCGCTCCGCAGTGCGGGCAAATTTTTTCTTCTTCTTTTACAGGTTTTTCACAATTGGAGCAATAGAATTCATCCATAGTTTTTCTCTTTTCTTTTCTTCACTCAAAATTTACTAAATAAAAGTTTATTCTTTTGCGTAAAATGGTATGCAATTTTTTATTTACTAAACTATTGAAAGATCAAAAAATATTAATGGAAAATAACAGAAAATTTCAGACCGGTAATATAATTGCAATTTCATTTGCGCATATGGTGCATGATATTTATTCGGCTTTTCTCGCTCCGATACTTCCTTTATTAATAGAAAAATTTAAGATGTCCTTAACGCTCGCCGGGTTTTTAACAGTAGCTCAAAATATACCTTCCCTGTTTAATCCTTTTATCGGTTTGCTTGCAGATAAAATGCCTATTAGATATTTATTAATTTTTGCGCCGACAATAACGGTAACAACAATGAGCCTCTTGGGAATTGCACCCTATTATTCTGTGCTTATAATTTTATTATTTGTGATGGGCATTGGCGCATCGCTGTTTCATGTTCCGGCGCCGGTTATGATTCGTAAAATAGCTGGAAGCCGCGTCGGAAAAGGCATGAGTTTTTTTATGTTCGGCGGCGAAATTGCGCGCTCAATTGGACCTCTTGTAATTCTCGGCGGAATTTCACTTTGGGGATTGGAAGGTACTTATAGACTTTTCCCCTTTGGGTTAACTGCTTCGGCAATTCTATATTTCAAATTTAGAAACATAAAAATCTCTGAAGATTTTAAGAAAAGCATTGAGGCAAAAAGTCCATTTCATACATTTAAAGAACATCTTCCCTTATTAATAACTATAGCGGGGGTTTCTTTTTTTATTTCCATTATTAAAGCTGCGCTTACTACTTTTCTCCCGGTTTATTTTACTTCTTCGGGAAGTTCTTTATGGAAGGGCGGCATCGCATTATCTATTCTTCAGCTTGCCGGCGCAATCGGCACAATGCTTTCCGGAACATTCTCCGATAAACTCGGGAGAAGACAAACTCTTTTATTCATTGTAATAGCAAATCCTATATTAATGCTGCTGTTTGTTTATTCAAGCGGAATTTTTGTTTACCCTCTTTTAGCATTAATTGGTTTATTCGCTTTTGCAATTACGCCAATATTTTTAGCAATAATAAATGAAACTGTTTCTGACCGCCCTGCTTTTTTAAATGGGCTTTATATGACAATAAATTTTGGAACAGGGGCGTTAACCGTAATGCTTGTCGGTATTTTGGGAGATTTAATCGGGCTTGAATTATCATATAAAGTTTGCGCATTATTGGGTTTTGCAGGCATTCCTTTTGTTTTGAAAATTAAAAATAAATGATTTCGTTCACTCAAAATTGGATTTTATTATTCATAATAATTATATAATTTCACACGAAATTTGACGGGATATTTTTTTGCGATGCAAAATTCAAAAAATAATTACAACGAATATTTAATTGTAAAATGTCTTCGGGAAAGCGACGAAGCCGCTTTTGAATTTTTATTTAAAGAATATTACGAACCGCTTTGTTTGTATCTCAGGTATTTTATAAAACAGAATGATGTTGTTGAACAAATTGTTCAGGAAGTTTTTGTAAACATCTGGGAAAACAGAATAACATTTTCGCCGAAAGGAAATATAAAATCATATTTATACAGAGCGGTAAAAAACAGGGCGTTAAATTACGCAAAACATGAAAGCGTTAAAACTAAATCACATGCTGATTTAAGAGAAATATATTATTCCGATGAAACAAATATAGAACGGCAATTTGAAAGAAATGAGCTTTTGAAATTAATTGAAGAAGGCGTTCAACAGCTTCCTGAAAAATGCCGCGAAGTTTTTGTGCTCGTAAAATTTAACGGCGTCTCATATAACGAAGCCGCAGAAATTCTAAACATCTCTTCCAAAACTGTTGAAAATCAAATGGGCAAGGCCCTAAAAAAATTACGGGAATTTTTGCTTCCCGCAGTAAAATAATCTTCACCCTTCGTGGGGGTAAAAAGCCGCTCGGTTGTTTAAAGTATAACTAAAAAAATTACGGATTTTACAAGATGAACAGTGAGCAAATATATAGATTGCTTGCGAAATATTTCACCGGCGAATCTTCTCCGGAAGAAATTAAAAAAGTAAATGATTGGATAAATGAAAATCCCGGCAACCAACTTTTTTATGATGATGTAAAAGCGGTTTGGGAAAACAGTTTGTCAAATAATAAACGTTTTGATGTTAACTCCGCGTGGGAAAATGTTAAGCCAAAATTATCTTCTTCGTGCAACGAAGATAAAAAATTAAATCCGGCAAAAAGTAAAGCCGCTTTTCAATACTTTAACTACTTAAAAATTGCTGCGGCTATTATTATAATGATGGGTTTTACTTTTTTGTACTTTAACAAATTTTACATGCTTGAAAGCAGAAAAGGCCATGTTCAGATAAAACAGATAACTTCTAATAAAGGCGAGATTAGAAAAGTACGGCTTGATGACGGAACTGTTGTTACACTTAATTCGGAAAGTGTTCTTGAAATTCCCTCAAAATTTTCAGAAAGAAATAGAACAGTTTCATTAATTGGTGAAGCATATTTTGAAGTCGCGCATGATATAAAAAAACCGTTCATTGTCTCCACAAAAAATACTACAATAAAAGTTATCGGCACTAAATTTAATATTACTTCATGGGAAGAAAATGAAGAAGTAATTGTCTCGGTTTCTGAAGGAAAAGTTTCATTTGGTTCAAATGAAACAAATAAGCGCGTTTATATAAATAAGGGCGAAATGAGTACAGCTTCAAAAAACAATTCACCGCTCAAACCTGTAAAAGTTGATGTAGAAAAGTATTATTTGTTCTGGCTTTATGATGAACTTAATTTTTATAACACGCCGTTTAAAAATATTATTCAAAGATTAGAATCAAAATACGGGGTTAATATTTCGGTAGAGGACGTTTCTATTTTGTCAAAACATTTAACGGCAAGTTTTAAGAATGAACCCATTGGCGAAATTTTAAATACAATTTCTATTGCCCTGGATTTAAAATATTCGGCGGAAAAGAATTTAATAGTTTTTGGGTACGATGACTGACAAAAATTTTAGGCAAAATTCGATGTTAAAAAGTTTCCTTTACTCCTTCATATTAATACTCCTATTGTGTTCCTATACACAATCACAAACTCCGCGGGGGGCGGATTCGGCGAGTGTTTCAAACGGAAAGTTTAACTTGTTTTCATACAAAATTTCTGAAATGCCAATTGAAGACGCCCTCCTTTATATCGCAAATAAAAGCAATGTAAAACTTGCTTTCAGCAAAGATATTTTTTTGCCGGATACAAAAGTTTCTTTAAATATTAAAAACGTTTCTGCCGAAGACGCAATAGAAAATATACTCGCAGGCACTAATGCAAGTCTTGTTAATCTTGCCGATAATAAATATGTAATTAAAGCAAAAAAAATATATCAACACACCGGTTCTTTGCGGGGATTGGTAACAGACTCAACGACAGGCGAAGCCTTGGCATTTGCCAATGTGTACATTCAAGAATTAAATAGGGGCGCATCTACAAACAACAAAGGAATTTTTATAGTTACGGCTGTGCCTCCCGGCGAATATAATTTACTTGTTTCTTACGTTGGTTATCAATCAAAAAATATCAGCGCGAAAGTTGTCGAAGATAAACTTACTCATGTTGATTTCAGGCTGAGTCCGAACAGCATCGAAATTAAAACCGTTGAAAAAGTAGGAGAACGGGTTGCAGAAAGCAATGCAACTGACTTGGGGCTTGAAAGAATTGCTGTTAAAGATCTTGAAAAACTTCCGCAGGGAGTTGAAACGGATATTTTCCGTTCGCTTCAATATATACCCGGCGTTAAATCTGCGGGAGACATTTCCGCAAGATTTTATGTGAGAGGAAGTCCGAGTAATCAAAATTTAATTTTGTTAAATAATGCGCCCATTTATCATCCTTATCATTCCCTTGGAATGTTCAGCTCAATTGACCCTGAAATGATAAATAATATAGAATTTTATAAAGGAGGATATCCGATTGAATTAGGAGGGGCTTTATCATCAATAACAAAATTAATTACAAAAGACGGAAACAAATATAAGTTTGGTGCCAAAGCTCAAGCAAGTATGCTTACCGGCAAAGCCTCCTTAGAAGGACCCTTGGGGGAAGGGTCCTTCTTATTTACAGGGAGAAAAAGTTATGATACGCGAATTCTAAAGTATTTTCTCGATGAAAAAAATCTTCCAATTGAATTTTATGATATGTCTCTCGGGCTAAATTTTCCAAATTTGCTGCCAAACGGCAATGTAAAAATATTCGGATATATCAGTAATGATCATCTCGATAATGCCAGCCAAAAAGAAGCTGATTTTAAGTGGGCTAACAAATTAGTCGGGATAAATTGGTTTCAGCTTGCCGACAGCCCTATGCTCGTTGAATTAAATTTTTACTACAGCATATTTGAAGGCGAGGTAATTCAAAATTTCAGCTCGGTTCGACCGCAGAGTAACAGACTTGACGATATAAACTTGGATGTAAATTTAAGATATATATATGATTCAAAAGACGAATTGGATTTAGGATTTAAGCTGCAGGAGGTAAGCTCTAAATTAGTATTAAAAAATTACTCGGGAAGCATTAAAGACATCAGCGAACCTAAAGGAACGAATATAGATTTTTACATTAAATATAAATTCTTGCGATACGACAATTTTGGTTTAGATATTGGCACAAGAATTAATTTAACCAGGCTCGCAACAGGCAGAAAAGGAACTGGTTTTTTTGAGCCGAGAATTAATTCGACTTTTCGATTAAACCCTAACCTTGCTATTAAATGGAGCGCCGGGATATTCACTCAAGAAATAATAACGCTTTCAGATGAAGACGAGTTAATAAATATTTTCGAACCTTGGTTTATAACTCCCCCTTATCTTCCGCCTTCTCACGCTGTTCATTTAAATTTGGGTTGTGAGTATAAATTATCGGAAGATTTTTCAATGGACGCCGAAGTTTATAAAAAAAGTATTGTTGACTTCGCAACTTTAAACGACCAAAAAATTGAAGACACGGATCCGGAACTTATTGCAGGCAAAGGAACTTCATACGGGTTGGAGTATCAATTTAATTATACTCCTTTTCCTTACAGGTTTCATTTGGGTTACTCTTTTGCCTTTGCGGAAAAAACAGCAAACAATAAAACATATACCCCGAGATACGACTCAAGGCACTCTTTGAATCTGGCTTTCGAATATAATATCGGCAGCGGGTGGTATGCGAGCGTTTCATGGAATTATTATTCCGGGCTTCCGTTTACACAAATTCTAGGCTTCCGGGATAAATGGAATATTGATAACCTTTTCTTAACAGACAATATCTGGGCGAGCCTGTCTCCGTTTGTTTTAGCTGGAGCAAGAAACTCACAACGCCTTCCGGATTATCACAGGCTCGATTTAAATGTTTCGAAAACCTTCCGTCTTGGATTTGTAAATTTATATTTAGATTTAAGCTTGATAAATCTTTACGACAGGGACAATATTTTCTATTTCGAAAAAACAACCGGCAAAAGAGTAAACATGCTTCCGTTTTTACCTACTGCTTCAATAAAGGCAGAGATATGAAAAAAAATATTATTAGACTTTTATTTGTTTCTGCAATTATTTTATTTCTTTCATGCGATGAGTCATTCAATCCCAAGGGTGAATTTCAAGAAGGTTATACTCTTTATTGTGTTTTAGACCTGGACCAGGAAGTTCAAAAAGTTTATTTGTTCGAAAACTATATGCCCGAAGGATTAGACGCAGAATCATACAACAAAAATAGAACAGTAAGAAATGCTGAAGTAAAAATAAACGACGGCATCAGAGATTTTATTTTTACCGATACAACCGAGTTTATTGAATCATTGGGCTATAGTGTTTCTTATTACCAATTTAAAAATTTTCAGCCGGCGAATAACTTATTGCATATAACGGCTTTAATTCCCGGCAAAAAAACTTTAACCGGAAACACAAATATTTATACACGCAAGTTTCCCTTTAGCACACGGTCGAGGCGCGATCTTGAATACGAAACTCTGAATAATTACGAGGTTGATTTCGTCGGTAATATTCCCTTTGAATTTCTTCCGGCGTTATTTATAAACTACGGCATAGTTCAAAATAACGATACCGTTTATTTCAAAAAGGAAATTCCTTCTTCTTATTTCTCTGAAGGAGGAACGCTCAATTCCAGTTTCCCGGATTTGGAAGAACGTACAAATTTTACTTATAAAGTAACTGTTATAGAAACCGCAATGAGAGAACTCGCAAATGAACACCCCGGAAAAAATATAGTAATAAAAGATATGACTTTGAGTATTGTAACTGTTTCTCCTCCCCTTAACCTTTATTACAAAGCCAACAAAACAAACCGAGACGGCTTCACCATAAAATTGTTAGAGCCAAATATTTCTAACATCGAAAACGGCAGCGGAATTTTCGCTTCAAAAAAAATTACCTCAATTAATGTCAAGTTCGCACAATCCTGGGGAAGTTTGTTCGGTCAACTTGGTTTCCGTTTTTAATTTTTCTTTTCACTCCAATTATAAATTTGTTTGATTATTTTAAAGATGTGTTTTGAAGTTGGAGTTAAATTTATGGAAAAATTAAAAATATTTTTTAAAACAACTATTCTCGGTGGACTTTTAGTTGTTCTACCAATTTATATTTTGATTCTCGTTTTTAAATGGTTTTTTGAATTTGTTATTGATAACATCCGCCCCATTGTTTCTGTGCTTGTTGAAACAGTAAGACTGCATGAGTTCATCGCTTCAATTACCGCCATAGTTATTACGCTGCTTCTATTCTTCGCAATCGGTTTAATGGTGCGCACCCGACTCGGAAAATTTACATTTAATTTTATAGAAGAAAATTTTTTGAAAAAATTTCCTTTTTATAAAATGATAAAAGATACCGTGGCGCAGCTTTTCGGCAGCGACAAATATTTATTCAAAGCCGTCGCGCTTGTAAATATTTTCGGCAACGAAACTCTCGTAACAGCCTTCGTAACTGAAGAACATGAAAACGGGATGGTTACTGTTTTCGTTCCTTCGGCACCGGCGCCAACTGCAGGTTTTATATATCATGTGAAAAAAGAACAGGTTCATATTCTTGATTACCCTGTAGAAAAAGCTATGAAAACAATTTTCAGCTTGGGAGCAGGCTCAGAAGAAATGTTAAATAAATTTAAGTATTAGCAGATTAATTTGTTGGAAAGAAAATTAACAAACCCTGTAGAGCGGAGATTATTCTGATGGCTATGATTCCCGCCGATTATAATTAATCTTATTAATTATAAAAATCTGCGTTCTATTTCTTAACCGATTACTTCGTCAATGTTTTTAACATTATTATAAAAAGATAAAATTTTATTCAGCACGTCGTCGACAACCGCATCGGGACAAGATGCGCCGCTCGTTAAAACTATTTTTATTTTTTCTTTTTTGAGCAGGAAGTTTTCTGTATTTACTTCTACTTTGTTATGAAAATCAAAATGGCGTATCAATTCTTGTGAAATAATTTTATTGGCTGAAGAAATAAAATATGTTTTAAATTTTTGTTCAAGCAATTCAACTATATGAGATGTATTGCTGCTGTTGTATCCGCCGACAACAATTGCAAAATCCGCATCCTGTGCAAGCAAACCGTATGTTGCCTGCTGGTTGTCGTTTGTAGCATAACACAAAGTATCGCGCGTATCAGCAAAATGTTCTTTTATATTTGCTTCTCCATATTTATTCATCATAATATTTTTCAAATGATCCGCAATCGCCTGAGTCTCGCTCGCGAGCATTGTCGTTTGATTTACAACTCCGACTTTCAGCAAATCTTTTTCAACATCAAATTCTTGAGAATATTTTCCTTCAAATATTCTGTAAAAATCTTTTGATGAAATTTCGCCGGAAATAATTTTGCCAAGAATTTCGGTTTCTTTTATATCTCTTACAATAACGGATTTTCCCTTCTGCACACTGTGTGAAAAAGTTGCTCGTGTTTCTTCATGTTTGTGTTTGCCGTGAATTATTATGGTGTAATCTTTCTCGCCTAAAACAGAAGCACGGTTCCAAACTTTTTCAACAAATGGGCAGGTTGTGTCAAACTTTTTTGTATCAATGGCAATTTCTTTTAATTTATTTTCAATTTCTATTGTTGTTCCGAATGCCGGAATTATAATTATGTCTTCTGAATTTAGCTCATCCCAATTAATAATTTGTTTTCCTTCGGTATCCATTATAAATTTTACGCCGCGGTTTTGAAGATCAGCATTTACGCCGGGGTTGTGAATCATTTCACTCAAAAGAAAAATTCTTTTGCCTTCGTTTTCTTCAATTGTTTTGTACGCAATTTCAATCGCATTTTCAACACCGTAACAAAATCCAAAATGGCGGGCTATATAAAATACAACCGGACCAAAATCCAAAACGCTCGGACTAAAATCTTTTTTGCGCGGGTCTTCGTTTTTACGCTGCTCTTTTAAACGTGAGATTATCGAACTTTTGTAGTGAATTGGGATATCGAATTTTTTCATTGCTCAAGTTTTACTTTATCTCTAACAAATATATAAAAAGATTGATTGATTGGCTGATTGAATGATTGAAAAAATTATTCAGTTTTCCAATCAACCAATCAATCATTCATGCAGGTTTTTTACATCCCTTTTATTTCTTTCGCTAAGTTTTCTAAATTACCTTTTATCGCATCATAGAAAGATTCTTTCTTTGCGTTTTCTAAAGCAACATTAATATATTCGGAAGCTTTTTCTTTATTTCCCAATTTATGATAAACTTTTGCTGCTCCTTGAAATGCGAAATAACTTTCAGTCATTGTTACTGCTTTATCTGCCCACTCTTTTGCTTCTTCGAGATGAGAGTTGTGGTCTGCCATAAAATTAGCGCCGTTTGCATATGGTCCCCAAGCGTCTGCTTTTGCCGAAGCAATAGCTGCTTTTATGTTATTATATGCAAGCGCAACAACATCTGTATTAACTGGAAAAGAAATTTTTGCTTTTTCCCATTCAATGTTTACCGTTCCGGAACTTTCACTTAAGTCGGTTGCAATTACAACCAGTCTTTCGTGGTGTCCAATTTCTTTTGGCGAAACTTTAAATCTCAAAACGTCTTTTGATTCATCATAATCATATGCGCCCCATTGACCGGCATCGCTGTTTAAAATTACTGTCCACTCGCCTTCAGTGGGAATTGTAAATAAACCATATTTTCCTGCTGGAACATTTTTGCCGTCAATCATAATATCTGTGCTGAATTCAATTTTTGTGCATTCATTAGCTCCGGTTCTCCAAACTTTTCCGTAAGGAACAAGATCGCCCCAAACTTTTCTGCTTTTAACTTCCGGGCTTCCGTAAGTAACTGTTACATCTGTTACGCCGATTCTTGTACGCATTGAAGCAAGCGGACTTACGCGCGCTTCTTTGCTGTTAACGTCTGTAACTTCGGAAACTATTGTGAACGGCACCATCAATTTTTCCCAAGCTAAAATTGCTTTTGCGGAATTTTTACTTTGCGCAAAAAATGTAAAGAACATCCATTCGTGAGAATGATCAACTTTTTTCGGAGTTACTTTGAATCTAACAACATCATCAGCTTCTGCATATTCCGCAGTTCCGCCCTGTTCCCAATTTTTGTTAATTACAACTGTCCATTCTTTTTCAGAAGGAATTGTGAACAGCGCATATTTGCCTGCCGGCATTTTATTTCCTTCAACAACAACATCTGTGCTGAATTCAATATTTGTCGCCGCGTTTGCACCCGTTCTCCAAAGTTCGTTGTAAGGAACAAGTCCGCCCCAGATTGTTCTTCCTTTTACGCCCGGTCTTGAATAATTTATTGTTACATCTGTTGTTCCGATTTTTTGATACGCAGTTGCGCTCGGGCTCGGCTGCGGCAGAACAAGCTGCGCGTAATTAATTGAACCGAAAATAAATGCCGATAAAAAACACAAAAGCAAAAATTTATTGTTAAGTTTTTTCATGCTGCTTCCTTTCTTGTTAATAAATAGTTTATTGTTTTCTTTGAACTAAAGTTAAAATTGTATAAACCGCTACGAGTTCATTTTCTTGATTTATAACTTCAACATACCATTCAACAACGCCATGCGGAACATCTGTTTCTTCTCTTTTTTCTTTTAATGTTTTCCGCATACATGTGAATTTTACTTGAATTGTATCCCCGATATAAACGGGCTTTGTAAATCTTAAATTTTCCAAACCGTAATTTGCAATTACCGGACCTTTTGCAGGATGAACAAACAACCCTGCTGCAGCCGACAAAACAAAATAACCGTGCGCTACAATTTTTCCAAATAT
>Ga0154415_1060_pt2 | contig 13420 bp, 12 predicted proteins | sample RifGroB2_FD_115919 | JGI IMG/M metagenome (GOLD analysis project Ga0154415, IMG submission 115919) | Ignavibacteria bacterium GWB2_35_6b | reverse complement strand
CAGCAATTAAAAGAGGGAATTGAAACTGAAGTATATCATAATTATTTAAAGTTGATTAGCGAAAACGAAAAAGTTGCGGTAAGCAAACTTACAGTAAACTCCGCAGAAGAAAATTATAGAATTACAAAAGAAAAATATTCACAGCAATTAGCAACAAGTACTGATTTAATTGATGCCGAAACAGATTTATTAAATGCACAAACGCAATTAACAACGTCGCTTGTAGATTTTGAACTGGCAAAAATTAGTTTGGAAAAATCGGTGGGTAGAAAAACATATTAGTATATAGTAGTTAGAAGTTAGAAGTTAGGAGACAGAATAATGAATAAAACAAAAACATTTTCTGAATTAATTGTTTGGCAAAAGGCGCATCAATTAACTCTTAATATTTATAAAATGACAGAAGATTTTCCTAAAAAAGAAACATACGGTTTAACTTCCCAAATGCGAAGATCAGTTGTTTCGATTCCAGCTAATATCGCTGAGGGTTACAGAAAAAGAGGAAAACTGGACAAAGCAAGATTTTTCAATATATCACAAGGTTCATTAGAAGAGTTAAAATACTATTTAATTTTGGCAAAAGATTTAGACTATATCAAAGAAAATAACCTAGAGGAATTGACAACTGAAGTAGGAAAATTATTAGATTCATATATGAAAGCTATTCTGAATTCTAACTCCTAACTTCTGTCTACTAAAAAATGAACTCAATCGAAGTAAACAATCTCACAAAAATATTCGGAAAATTTGTTTCAGTTGATAATATTTCTTTCAATGTGAAGCAAGGTGAAATATTCGGATTCCTTGGCTCAAACGGCGCGGGGAAATCAACAACAATAAGAATGTTGTGCGGAATACTTGAGCCGACTTCCGGCGATGCTCTCGTGAGTGAATACAGTGTTATGAAAGAACCGGATAAAGTAAAACAAAACATCGGCTACATGTCACAAAGATTTTCACTTTATAATGACTTAACTGTTGAAGAAAACATTAATTTTTTCGGCGGTGTTTACGGGCTTGAGGGGAAAAAGTTTCTCGAAAGAAAAGACTGGGTTTTAAACATCGCGAATTTAAAAGGAAAAGAAAAAATATTAACCGGTTCGCTTCCCGGAGGAATAAAACAAAGGCTCGCGCTGGGCACTGCTGTAATTCATAGACCCGGAATTGTTTTTCTTGATGAACCCACAAGCGGCGTTGACCCGATTTCACGCAGAGGTTTCTGGGAATTAATAAATGATCTTTCCGATGAAGGTACAACGGTTTTCGTAACAACACATTACTTGGAAGAGGCGGAATTCTGCAACAACATTTTATTAATTGACGCGGGAAAATTAATCGCCGAAGGAAATTCAAAAGAACTAAAAACAAAATATTTGTCCGGCTCAATTTTAGAAATTGAATGCGAAAATGTTGTGGTGGCGCTTGATATTTTACAGCAGCAGGATTTTGTTGACGAGACTTCAATTTTCGGAAATAACATTCATATAAATATTAATGAAAAATATAAAAACGAAGAAATGATAAAAAACATATTAACTGGACAGAATTCAATTGCCGTTCATAAAATTAATAAAATAGTTCCAACGCTTGAAGACGTGTTTATTCATTTATTGGAGAAGAATAAAAAACAATGAACGCGCGTACTAGAGCCATAGCAAAAAAAGAAATAAAACAACTTCTGCGCGATAAACGCATGATGTTTGTTATTTTATTTTTCCCTGTATTTTTATTGGCGATTTTCGGATATGCCGTAAACTTCGATGTAAAACATATTCAGCTTGCTGTTTATGATATGGACAAGTCCGACAAAAGCCGCGAATTTATTAATTCGCTTTCAAGCTCTGAATATTTTGACATTTCAAAAATTATAGAACGCGATGATGAAATTAAAACCGCGCTTGATGAAAAAGACGCCCAGTGCGTACTTGTGGTTCCCAAAGATTTTTCAAAAAATTTATACGGAAAAAGGGAGGAAGCTAAAGTTCAATTTTTAATTGACGGCGTTGACGGCAATACAGCAACAATTATAAAAAACTATGTCGGCGCTGCAACTCAATCTTTCAATTCAAATTTTCAAAAAGAAATTCTTGCAAAAAACGGAGCAAAATTATATGTGCCCGTTTCTTTGGAGCCAATATTTATGTTCAACCAGGAATTAAAGTCTGCAAAGTTTTTAATTCCCGGTTTAATTGCTATGATACTAATTATAACTTCGGTCGTCAGCGTTTCACTTTCGCTCGTGCGTGAAAAGGAGCGGGGAACTATAGAACAAATTAATGTTTCTTCTTTAAATACTTTTGAATTGTTAATCGGCAAAGCGCTGCCGTATATAATTATTGCTTTGATTGATGCCGTATTTATTTTGGTCGCGGGTTATTTTCTTTTTGATGTTGTTACAAGCGGAAGTTATTTGCTTCTTTTTATAAGCACATTAATTTTTATAATCGCTTCAACAAGTTTGGGAATTCTTGTTTCGGTAATTGCCGATTCGCAACAGGTTGCTTTTACAATTGCGACGTTTGCTTCGCTTCTTCCTTCATTAATTTTATCTGGATTTATTTTCCCGATTGAAGGGATGCCGTTTTTAATTCAGTTGCTTACAAATATTACACCTGCAAAATTTTATATAGTTTGTCTTCGCGCGGTTATGTTGCGCGGTGTCGGGCTCGAAGCCTTCTGGCAGCAGCTTGTTTATTTAACAATGTTTATAATTTTCTTTTTGGGGTTGGCGACAATAATCAGAAGAAAGAAAAGTGCTTAGAAAATGAAAACGATATTACACATAATCAAAAAAGAATTTCTACAATTTAAACGCGACCCCAAAATGTTCGCGATAATTTTGGTTGCGCCGGTTATTCAATTAATATTTTTGGGATACGCGGCAAATCTTGATGTTGAAAAAGTTCACACAGCAATTTTTGATCAAGATAAGACGGAAACCAGCAGAAATTATATTGAGCAATTTAAGGGCTCAGGTTATTTCACATTCGATTATTATGTAAATAATTATGACGAACTTCAGGACAAAATAGACAACGGAAAAGTTATTCTCGGTTTGGTAATTGAAAAAGGATTTGAAGAAAAAATTAACCGCAGAGAAACCGCAAATCTTCAGGCAATATTTGACGGCTCCGACGGCAACACCGCGTCAATTGCGGCAGGGTACGCGCAGTTGGTTACAACAAACTTTTCAAAAAGTATTGTCACAGAATATCTTGACAAAATGGGAAGAAAAATAAAACCCGCCGGCTCTGTTTCCGCAGAAACAAGAGTTTGGTACAACCCCGAATTAAAAACGCGCGTATTTATGGTGCCTGGAATAGTTGGGCTTTTATTAATGATGGTTACATTAATTTTAACATCGCTCGCGATTGTTAAAGAAAAAGAAATCGGGACACTTGAACAATTAATTGTAACGCCGATAAAACCGCTTCAATTAATAATTGGTAAATTAATTCCTTTTGCTCTTCTCGGTTTTGTCTCTGTTATCATTATTATAAACGCGATGGCGATTATTTTTAATATCGCCGTAAGGGGAAGTATCATTTTATTATTTGTGAGCACTTTTATTTATATACTTTCCACACTCGGACTTGGACTTTTCGTTTCAACAATTTCCAAAACGCAGCAGCAAGCAATGATGCTCGCGATTTTTGTTGTGATGATGCCGATGGTTTATCTCTCAGGTTTCGCTTTCCCGATTGAAAACATGCCTAAGTTTATTCAATATATAACTTACTTAATTCCGCTTCGTTATTTTATGACAATTATCAGAGGAATAATTTTAAAAGGAATCGGTTTCGCGGAATTGTGGCCGAACCTGTTGGCTCTGTTTGTAATCGGTGCTGGTATTTTATTTTTGAGCGCTATGAGATTTAGAAAGAGACTGGAGTAAGTTTATTTTTAGTAAATACTCTAAATAAGTTAATAGTCTTTGTCATTATTAACTTAACAATCTTGAACCGTGATAAATAGCAACAATTTCAATTGAGTTATTTTTTATTCTATAAATTATTCTGTAATGTTTATAAATTTTTTCTCTTATGTTTTCATTCCGATATTCAGGAACAATTCTACCAGATTGGGGAAATTCGGGAAGCGCCTTGACCATTTCCAGTATTCGCTTAACTATAACATTCCGAGTCTTTGGCTATGTGCTTGTAAATGTCTTCTAAATTATCAACCGCGCGGAGTGACCAGATTATTTTTTTATCCATTGCGCTGTTCTTTTTTCAACTTCATCATGGGAAATCCTTTTCCCTTCATCTAATTCTTTTAGGCCGGAATCGACCTGAATTTTAAAATATAATTCTTCAATAATATCATCTATGTTTACATTTTCCGGGAGATCTTCAATTAATTTTATTACTTCATTTTTTGTTGTTTCCATTTCACACCATTCCGGCATTATTTATTGGTGTATTATTATAGTAATTTTATCCAAATTATGCTATCTGCTTTATACCAGCATTTTATGAAAATCATTCTCTGAATTATGGCTTGATCTGCTTGCGTTATTTGAAATCGGTGCATGCATTTCATTATTGAGCGCGATGAGATTCAGGAAACGGCTTGAATAAGTTTATTTATTTGACATTCCGTTTTTATTTATAAACTCTTCAATAACCTCAATCGGTATAACGCGTGTTACACCGTACTTCATTGTTTTCTGCTGATCAATATAAACTTCGCCTTTGTAGGGAAGGGTTGGATTAAAACTGTTTATTTCATTTTGCTGCGCGGGGCGGAGTATATATTCAATTTCTGCGGGAACTGAGCGCACCAAACCAACGAGTTCAAAATTTGGAACGCCGTCGCGTATGGCAAGAACAACCCCGCCGCTGAATCCGCGATTAAAAACTGCGTCAATTAAAAATGTGCCGTTGCCGTCAAAGTTGGGACTGCTGACTATTCCTTTAGAAATCATTTTTTGTCCGAGAGGATAACCGAACGCATATATAAAGGACCCCCACTCAAGTTCTTTTGCTTTGCCTTTGGGGTAATTAAGTTTTGGAAAGTTTGTAAAACTTTTTGCATCAATTTTTCTTCCGATTAATGCGAGGTCGTTTTTATTATCAACAGCAATAATTTCTACTTTTCCACCATCGGGAAAATCGGGAATATAATTTGATTGTTCATTTTTAATTGAAACGGATTCTATAAACTTTGTTGCACTCCCATTTTCGTTTGAGTGATATGTAATAATTGTATCGGGAAAGTCTATTATGTGGGCGCATGTCAGCAAAACTACTTCATCAATTGATGAACGAATAACCGTCGCAGTTCCCGATGACGGCTGGTGAAAACTGGTTTTCTGATATGACTTTTCTATAAAATTATTTTGCTGTAAATCCGCAGCTGTTAATTTTGTTTGTTCATCAAAAAAATAACTTGTATAAAACACAAGTACGTTAATCATTTTTATAGAATGACTTATTTCTTCGAGCTGTTTTGAACTGCTTTTGTAAGGAAATTCACTGTCGTATTTGCCGTCGTTTAAAGTTGGGTAAGCGGTTTCATAAATTTGGGAAGTGGGTGAGCATGAAATAAAAACAAAGATTGCCGGTATAATTAAACACTTAAATTGCTTTTTCATTTTTTCATTTTCTCAAATTTATCTATACGAACGTTCAATATAATTTGAATATATCAATCAGAAAGTAATGCTGAATCTTCCTTCCTCTACATTTAGGTTTGTTGTTGCTGTATTATTATTAACTGCTCTAAACCCAAAAGTTCCTGAAATCTTTTTTTCTGTTAACTCGGTGATTTCCAATAAACTCAGGTTCTCAACATATTCTCCTTTGTACTCAAGTGAAGGGTTTCCGCTTTTAAGTGTATACGTTAATGTTGAATGAGCATAATATATTAATCCGTTCCCGTTTTCGCCAATACCAAAAAGCATTGGCTGTTTTAAATCTTGAACTGTGATTCTAATAGTTACTTTGCTGTACGTGCCGGATTTACTTGAAATATCCTGAGCTCCTTCAATATAAGTGTAATTAGTTTGTTTATATGCTTTTACCTTACTGGCTGCAAAATCAACTCCCTGTATACTTGCATACATATTACCCGTCGAGTTAGCGCCGGGTTCAAGTATTGTGTCTTCGCCGTCATCTGAAGAACACGAAACAAAGAAAATTATTGTAAATAATAAAACCAGATTTGATATTTTTTTCATATTAGGCTGCCTCAATAAACTGAATAAAATTTGATATAAAAATAATGGATTCCGTTATCTATTAAAATGTATTTTTTCATCCCGTTTATAAAGCCTCTGGAGTCGCCTTTTAATAAAATAAGAAATGTTTTGGCACAAACCATACATTCGGGTTATTTTTAATATCATTCTATACATGTAAAATCAACAAGCCTTTTCATTGTCCTAAACTTTTTTAAAAAAATTGAAGGATTTTATATGTATAAAAAAATCTTTGTGAAATTTTTCATTTTGTTTTCTTTCATTTATTTAAATACTAATTACGCACAAATCTTTACTCGTGTTACGGATAATAATAATCCGATTGTTTCTAATCCCGCGCCTGCTGGATATGTCGGGATTAGCTGGGTTGATTATAATAACGATAACAATCTGGATTTATTCATAAATAATAATGTATTATTTCAAAATTCCGGCGGCGGTATTTTTACAAAAATTACAACTGCAATCGGCACCGGACAAATTCTTGGAACATTTAATGCAGGAAACTCATGGGCAGATTATGATAATGATGGCGACCTTGATGTTTATCTTTCAGGAGTAACTTCTTTTTTATATAGAAATGACGGCGGCGATTCTTTTACTAAAATTACAACGGGAGAAATTGGCAATGGCGCCAACACCCCGGGATGGGCTTGCACTTGGGGAGATTATAACAATGACAGCTTTGTTGATCTTGTAATTACCAACCCCGCTGGATTTGTAACAAACAATCCCGGTCCAAATCATCTTTTTCAAAATAACGGCGACGGTACTTTGACTAAAATAATTTCCGGTGATGTTGTAACCGGACTCGCGCCATATACTGTTCCAACTTGGTCGGACTATGATGGAGACGGGGACTTAGATTTATCAATTGGTTCTGGTCCGGCAAACGGCACGACTGCCGCCGATTTTTTTTATAAAAATAATTTTACAGAAACCGGAACAGCAACTTTAACAAGAATTACAACCGGCGGTCCTGCAACGGATAAACGAGACGGGCAAGTTTGGAACTGGATTGACTATGATAACGACGGCGATCTTGATGTTTATATTACTAATTGGGGCGGGACGATTGGTGGAATAGTAAACGATTTTTACAGAAATGATAACGGCAATTTTACAAAAATTACGACAGGTAACATAGTAACTGATAACGGAATTTCTTTGCCTTCCGTTTGGGCTGATTTTGATAATGACGGTTACATCGACTGTTATGTGGGCAACGAAGGCGGATGGCCCGGCAGATTATATAAAAATAACACTGACGGAACTTTTACTACAATTACGGGTTCGGCAGTTAATTCAACAACAGCTAAACGTTCGGCTTCTGCGGGTGATTATGATAATGACGGAAGAGTAGATTTAATAACAATGGGAAATACGTTAATCAACCTGTATCACAACGAAACCGCAAACAATTATAACTGGGTCAGTTTTAAGTTAGAAGGAACAACATCTAACAAAGCGGCAATCGGGGCGAAGATTAGAATTAAAGCAACTGTGCTTGGAAAAACTTTCTGGCAGATGAGAGAAATTTCCGCGCAGAATAGTTTTAATTCTCAAAGTGATTTACGCGCTCATTTCGGTTTGAGCGAGGCCTCAACAATAGATTCGGTTAAAGTAGAGTGGTTGTCTGGTCATGTTGATGTTGCCGTAAATATTAATATAAATCAGTTTTATAATTTTAAAGAAGGAGAGGGAATTTCAACTCCAACAGGAATTGAAGATGATAAAAATGTTATTCCTTCTGAATTTAAACTTGAGCAAAATTACCCGAACCCATTTAATCCTTCAACAAATATTTCTTTTACAATTCCAAATGTAGTGGACGCATATAATGCGTCCACTACGATTGTAATAAAGATATTTGATGTTATAGGAAATGAAATTGCAACATTGGTTAATGAACAAAAATCTCCGGGGATTTATAAAATAAATTTCGATGCGGAAAATTTAAGCAGCGGAGTTTATTATTATCAATTAATTGCGGGTAGTTTTATACAAACTAAAAAAATGATTCTGCTTCGATAGTAATATTTATGCAGTGGTTGCATTAAATGCAACCACTGCTATTCATATTTCAAAGTACTAATTGGATTTGAAAGCGATGCCTTTACCGCTTGAATGCCGACTGTTAACAACGCGATAAAAACAGTAATCGCCGCCGCAAAAATGAAAACTGTAAAATCCACATTTATTCTGTAAGCAAAGGCTTCAAGCCAACTTTTTATTGCATAATAAGCTACCGGGAAAGCAATAACATTTGCGATAAGAACGAGTTTTATAAAATCCAAAGACAACAGTTTTATAATTCCCGGAACAGAGGCGCCGATAACTTTTCTTATTCCAATTTCTTTAATTCTTTTCTTTGCGGCGAATGCAGCCAAACCATATAAACCGAGACACGCTATTAACACTGCTAAAAATCCGAAGTAGTTTACAATTGTAGCGAGCCTTTGATCGCTCTGATATAATTTTTCAAGATTGTTGTCGAGAAAGAATGCTTCAAACGCCCAATCGGGAGAAAACTTATTCCATACTTTTTCAACTGACGCTAAACTGTTTTTAACATTTCCTTTATCAAGCCTGATTAAATAATATTGATGATACGCACTGTAAGTGAGAACAAGCGGTTTAACTTCGTTGTGCAGAGATTCATAATTGTAATCATCAATAACGCCGATTACAAAACCGTTTTTAACTATTTCATCTGTTCCGGGCCCGAATAATTCAATCTTTTTCCCAACAGCATTTTTTTCCCATCCTAAATTTTTCACAGCTTTTTCATTTAAAATAAATGCCTGAGAAACATCTGTTGGAAATTCTTTTGAAAAATTTCTGCCGGCCTTTAACTCAATACCGAGCGAAGTCAAAAAATCATAATCTGCAAATGTTGAAGGAAGCATAAGCGGGTTTTCTCTTGAAATTCCTTCGGGAACAAACCTCGACCCATTTGAGCCGGCGCCCGGAATATCAGATGTTCCGGCAACGCTTAAAACTCCGGGTGAGTTTAAAAGTTCATTCCTGAAAGCCTCAAATTTATTATTTACATAAGGTCTCGCTTTTACCACAAGCACGCTTTCTTTATTAAATCCCAAATCTTTGTTTTTTATAAAGTTCATTTGTTTGTAAATCATTCCCATTCCGATTATCAAAAATATTGAAACGGAAAATTGAAGAACCACCAATCCTTTTCTTAAAATTTCATACGATAAATTTAAGCGCATTGTTTTCTTTAATATTTTTACCGGGCTGAAGTTTGATAAATATAATGCCGGGAAAAGCCCCGAAATAAATCCAACAATTACTGCAACGCAGATTAAAAATAAAAACCCCCAATAATTTTCGAGCAAGTTTAAACTCAAGTTTCTTCCAAATATTTCTTGAAACTGCGGAAGAACAATTTCAACAAGAATGAGAGATGCCGCCGTTGCTAAAAAACTTGCGACTAATGTTTCGCCAATTATCTGTGATATTAATTGAAATTTTTCCGCACCCAAAACTTTTCTTACTCCAATTTCTTTTGCTCGGTCGCTGCCTTGGGCAATCGAAAGATTTATAAAATTAATACACGCAATAAATAATATAAAAACTGCTATCGTTGAAAAGATATAAACATTTGTTATACTTCCGTTCGGCTCAATTTCTCCCGTGAGGTTTGAGTGTAAATGAATATCTGTTAGCGGCCGAATTAACAGTGAAGCGTTTTGATATCTTTCCGGAAAATATTTTTTTATAAACTGCGGCGTTTTATTTGCAAATTTTTCTGCGGCTTCTTTTTCGTTCATTAAAACATAGATCCACGCCCCGTTCCAATACCAATTGTTATGACGCCCATCCACACCAAGATAGGTATTCCAAAAACCAATCATATATTCCATTGATGCTAAAAAGTCGAAACGAAAATGAGAATTTGATGGTATGTCTTCAAATACTGCTGCAACTTCAAAATCGTTTTGGTTTTGATAAGTTATTGTTTTGCCGAGCGGTTCTTCATTTCCAAAATATTTCAGCGCCATGCTTTCTGAAATGGCAATAGAATTTGGAATATTTAACGCTGCTTTTGCACTTCCCTTGGTTATGTTAATATCAAAAACATCAAAAACGGAGTTATCCGCAAAAAAGAATTTTTCTTCTATAAATTTTTTATCACCGTATTTTATCAACGGCGTTTGTGTTGTATAAAAACGTACAACTTTTTCTATTTCCGGGTAATCTTCAGTTAGAACTTTTGCTGCGGGAAATTGTAAGGTTGCCTCATTATATATTATGTCGTTTAACTTAAGTGAAAGTCCAATTCTAAAAATTCTATCGGCTTTAGAATGGTATTTATCAAAACTTAATTCGCTGAAAACATAAAGACCAATTATTATAAAACAAGTTATTCCAAGCGCCAAACCGGAAATATTAATAAACGACGTTGTTTTATTTTTTCTAATATTTCTGAACGCTGTTTTTATATAACTTTTTATCATAATTTTTGCCTTTTTAAAAAATACAAAGAGCAAAAATTAAGCCAGCGTATCTTTTATAATAAGAAATAAAAATGCGTGAATTCTTTGAAGTTTTTAAAACGGAAACGTACGGCGTCAGACAAGGCAGTACGTTTCCGAACAAATTGTTATTCATACTTAAGAGCGGTAACGGGATTAGCTTTTGCGGCTTTAAGCGCTTGAAAACTTAATGTTAAAAAGGTAATAGCTAATGCGGCAAAACCGGCGACAATAAACATCCAAATTTTTATGTCAATTCTATATGCAAAATCCTGAAGCCAGTTCGACATTAAATAATACGCAATCGGCCACGCGATAATGTTTGCAATCATAACATTCTTAGCAAACTCTTTTGACATAATTAAAAATATATTCCCGATTGACGCGCCAAATGTTTTGCGAATTCCGATTTCTTTTGTTTTCTGCACAGCCATAAATGAAATTAAACCGAGCAAGCCAAGAGCGCCGATAACTATTGCAATCGCGGCAAATACTTTTATTATGCTGAAAAAGTTTTCTTCTATTTGATATAAGTTGTTTAAATATTCTTCAAAATAATTTGAAGTGAATTCAAACTCTGGAAAAACTTCTTTCCAAACATTTTCAATATGCGCCATTGTTTGCGCAGTGTTGTTTGCTGAAATTTTTATTTCCGCCTCTAGAAAAAATCTTTGAAATGCATTCGACATTATAACCGGTTCAATTCCTCCGCGCAAAGATGTAGAATGATAGTCGTTTGTAACTCCAACAATTTCTCCTTTAAGCCGGCTAACTTGTATCATTTGTCCGATTGCATCTGCCGGATTTATGATCCCTATTTTTTTCAAAGCCGCCTCATTTAAAATAAATTTATAAACCGAATCCTGCGGATTAAATCTTTCAAAATTTCTTCCGGCAATTAATTTTATTCCGAATGTATTTAAATAAAATTCATCAATCGGTTTTATGGTTACGCGCACTCTTTCTTCGTTATTAGAAGGAACTTTCTGAAAGAATGTATTTGCAACAATATCTGAAATTGGAGCTCCGCCACAGAATGTTACATTTGAAATATCCGGATTTTGCAGAAGCCTGCTTCTTACAACATCAAGTTTTGCCTGATCGTTTAGAGGAAGATTTACGGCAACAATTCTGTTTTTGTTAAAACCAAGATCTTTTTCTTTAAAGTATTCCAACTGTTTTGAAATTACAATCGTGCTTATAATTAATATCTGTGAAATTATAAATTGAAAAATCACAAGGCTGTTGCGCAATGAAAAAGATTTTCCGCTGCCTATCGAAATTTTATTTCTAAACGCTGCAATCGGGCTGAAACCTGAAAGAACTATCGCCGGATATAAGCCCGTTAACAAACTTACTGCGGCAAAAAGAAGAATCAGATAAAAAATTATATTCCAATCTTCAAAAACGCTTAACGTTGAATTGTTACCAAGATACGCGCTTGCGTACGGCGAAATTAATTCTGTAACAATAATTGATACAATAAAAGAAGCCGCCGTATATATAAGTGTTTCGCCCATAAACTGGCGGATAATCTGGGTTCTGTGAGCACCTATAACTTTCCGCATCCCGACTTCTTTTGATCTTTTTATGGCCTGCGCAACTGCGAGATTTACAAAATTTATGCTGGCAATAATTATTATTAATATTCCGATAACGGAAAATATTAATATCGTTTCCTTACTTGTAGTATAATTATATCCTCCTCCTGCTTTTGCGCTAAGATGAATTTCTGTAAGCGGCTGAAGATAAAGTTTATATCTTTTTGCCTGATCCTCATTAAAATGTTTTTTTACAAACGTTTTTAATTGATTGTTAATAAATTCCGGCGTTACGTTTGGGGAAAGAAGAACATAAGATGCGTTGCTTGAATGCAGAACTCCCCATTCATTCATATTAAACCCGAGAATTTCTTCATTCAAAACATTTAGCGAAACGATCATGTCAACCGGCATATGGGTGTTTTTCGACGTGTTTTTAATTACGCCCATAATTTTTACTTCCATCTGCGTATTCAGCTTTAGTGTTTTCCCTAAAGGGGATTCATTTCCAAAAAATTTATTTGCAAGCTCTTCTGTTAAAACTGCCGCATCCGGATATTTTAACAGCGCTTCGGAGTCACCCAAAACAAATTCATACTCAAAAACATTTAAAAAACTGCTGTCTGCAAATACAATATTATCCTGCACAAATCTTTTTTCGTCAAACTCAACCTGCACTCCTGTTTGATAAAAAATTTGAGTTATTGTCCCTGCGCCTACAAAATCATTTCTGAACATTTTCGCAAAAGGAAAGGGAACACATTGTTCATAAGTGGTCTCTTCTATATTTTTAGCTTCAATATCAACTCTGTAAATCCTTTCTGCTTTCGAATGAAACTTATCAAAACTCAATTCATATTTAACAAAGAGTAAAATTATCAAACAGCACGCCAGCCCGACTGACAACCCGGTTATATTAATAAAAGAGTAAATTTTATTTTTCCGAATATTTCTATAGGCTATTTTTAAATAACTTTTAAACATAGTTCCACTCCAAATTAAATTGTCTAAAATTATCGGCGGAAGTGATTTTATAATTTGAAATAGAATCCACAATTCCGCGGCGACTTTCCCGTTTTTATTTTTTTTGTTTGAATAAATTTCTTCAAGATCACCGCAGAGAAAATAAAAATCATAATTATCCAGAAACGGCTTTAAGAAAAATTTTATGGTTTTTAATA
>Ga0154415_1081_pt4 | contig 13499 bp, 10 predicted proteins | sample RifGroB2_FD_115919 | JGI IMG/M metagenome (GOLD analysis project Ga0154415, IMG submission 115919) | Ignavibacteria bacterium GWB2_35_6b | reverse complement strand
TCTAATATTTTTCCTGCACAAAAGTTTGGTCGGTAATCGGAGGTCTTATATAACCTTTTTTCTTTTGTCTTGGCGGCAGCTCAACCTGCGGCGGAGTTAAATCTTCATAATGAATCAAATTTAACAGATGCGAAATACAATTTAATCGCGCTCTTTTTTTATCATCGGCATTTACAACATACCACGGCGCTTGTTTAATATCGGTATACGCAAACATGTCGTCTTTTGCTTTTGAATAATCTTCCCATTTTTCTCTCGACTGTAAATCCATCGGGCTTAATTTCCATCTCTTTGTCGGCTCCTTTAACCTGTCCTGAAATCTCTTTTCCTGTTCTTCATCGCTTACCGAAAACCAATATTTAATTAATATAATTCCTGAGCGGACGAGCATTCTTTCAAACTCAGGGCACGAGCGCAAAAATTCCTGATATTCAGACTCGGAGCAAAAACCCATTACATGCTCAACTCCTGCTCTGTTGTACCAGCTTCTATCAAATATAACCATTTCCCCGGCTGCGGGAAGGTGCGGCGCATAACGCTGAAAATACCATTGAGTTTTTTCTTTTTCAGTCGGAGTCGGCAAAGCAACCACTCTGCAGATTCTTGGGTTCAGGGATTCTGTAATTCTTTTAATCGTTCCGCCTTTGCCGGCGGCGTCCCTGCCTTCAAAAATAACAACAACTTTTAATTCTTTTTCTTTAATCCAGTTTTGCAGTTTTACTAATTCGGTTTGGAGTTTTGCTAATTCCTTATTGTAGAATTTCTTATCAAGAGAATGGGTTTTAGAATTTTCTTTTGGTAAATCGTCTTTGTTTTTTTTAGAACTCTTTGAGGATTTTTTTTTGCTCATTGTTCTATCTCCTGAAAAATCGGCGTGAATCAAAAAACAAATTTAAACTACATTTTTGAAAACCTACAATCAATCTGTTTCTTTTTTTGAATTTGTGAACAAAGAATAATGAGTTATAGAAATTTCTTTTGTATTTTCCATCGGAAAACAACAAAACTCAGAGTTCAAAATGAAAACTTCAAAAACTTTATTAATAACAATATTTATTTCTTCTTTATCATTTCTTTTGGGCGCATATATATTTTCGCCCGATGAAAAACCGATTACAAAATTATCTATTGAAAATGCTGAAAAAATTATCGGGCTTGAATTCACCGACTCCGAAAGAGATTCCATGCTCGGCGATCTTATTGACCAATTAAATAATTATAAAAATATTAGAAATATAGAATTGCCAAACAGCATTGTTCCGTCAATTCAATTTAATCCTATTCCTGTTGGAGCGAAATTTAACAGCGAGCAAAAACCAATTGTATACAGCGATTACTCATATATTAAAATGCCCGCAAACATTGATGATTTGGCATTTTACTCAATTGGTGAATTGGCAGAATTAATAAAAACAAAAAAAATTACTTCAACCCAATTAACAAAAATGTATTTGGAAAGATTAAAAAAATACGCACCGAAATTAGAATGTGTAATAACATTAACTGAAGAACGCGCGTTGAAAAATGCAAAGAAAGCTGATGAAGAAATTGCCGCCGGAAAATATAAAGGAAAACTGCACGGAATTCCTTTCGGCGTAAAAGATTTGCTTGCGGCAAAAGATTATAAAACAACATGGGGCGCGACTCCGTACAAAGATCAAATAATTAATGAAGATGCGGCGGTTATAAAAAAATTAGAAGACGCCGGAGCCGTGCTTGTCGCAAAGTTAACAATGGGCGCGCTTGCATGGGGCGATGTTTGGTTCGGCGGCAAAACAAGAAATCCATGGGATATTACTCAAGGCTCAAGCGGTTCATCTGCCGGTTCTGCTTCTGCAACTTCTGCGGGACTTGTTCCGTTTGCAATCGGAACAGAAACGTGGGGTTCTATAGTTTCGCCTTCAACTGTTTGCGGTGTTACGGGTTTGCGTCCAACATACGGAAGAGTAAGCCGCACAGGCGCAATGGCATTGAGCTGGAGTATGGATAAGATTGGTCCAATCTGCAGAAACGCAGAGGACCTCGCAATTGTTTTTAATGTTATTAATGGACAAGACGGCGTTGACCAAACTTTGTATGATATTCCATTCAACTATTCACATAATGTTGATTTCAAAAAATTAAAAATAGCATATCTAAAAAATGATTTTGAAAAAGATTATGAATTTAAAACCAACGATTCGTTAACGCTTCTAAAATTAAAAGAACTCGGTGCAGAATTAATTCCTATTGAACTCCCCGATGTTCCAATTAATGATATCGCGTTTATACTTTCGGCAGAAGCCGGAGCCGCGTTTGATGAATTAACAAGAAGCAACAAAGATGATTTACTCGTGAGACAAGTTAGAAACGCTTGGCCAAATGTTTTCCGCGCCTCGCGTTTTATTCCCGCGGTAGAATATATTAATGCAAACAGAGTGCGGACTTTACTTATTCAAAAAATGGCGGAAGTTATGAAAGACGTTGATGTTTATCTCGCGCCGTCGTTCAGCTTAAATTTATTGTTGACGAACTTAACCGGGCATCCGTGCGTCGTATTGCCGAATGGGTTTTCAAAAGACGGAACACCGACAAGCATCACATTTATGGGGGATTTATTTGATGAAGGAAAATTAATCGCCGTCGCAAAAGCATATCAAGACGCGACGGATTTTCACAAGAAACATCCTGATCTAAACAAATTTAATTAACAAAAATACATTGAGGTAAAAATGAATAAAAAATTTTATACAGCTATTATCATTTTCATTTTTTTGTTAACAAATTTTTCATTTGCGCAAATTCCGGATCAATTCACAAATCTTCAGCTTCTTTCAAAAGATATTAATAAACGCGAGCTTATTAATATTATGAGAAACTTTGCAGGCTCACTTGGAGTCCGCTGTAATTACTGTCACGCAGGAAAAGAAGGAATGGAGGCGTCGCCGAATGATCTTTCAACAATAGATTTTGCTTCTGATAAAATTCCCGCAAAAGATATTACAAGAGTGATGATGAAAATGACAGCGAATATTAATGACGAACATTTGACAAAAATTTCCGAACACTCGCAAAGCGTAAGCATTGCCTGCGAAACTTGCCACAAAGGAATGCCCGCTCCGCCGGAAAAAATAGAGGGAATTTTATTTAAAGAAATTAATGAAAAAGGAGGCGAAGCGGCTTTTAATAAATACAAAGAATTAAGAGAAAAGTATTATGGAAATTATGTTTATAATTTTTCTTTTAAGCCCTTGACAAAACTTTCCGAAAATATAAGATCCGCAAAAAAGAATTCCGAAGCCGTAACTTTTCTAAACAAATACATTAGTAATTATGATGATAACTCATGGAGCGCTTATATGGAAATCGGCAACGCGTATTTTGACGATGAAAAATTAGAAGAGGCAAAAATAAATTATGAAAAAGCGCTCGAGATTTCTCCCGATAACGGAACTGTGCTGCATTATTATAATCAATTGAAAGAGCAGATGAGCAATAAACAAAAACAGTCCGGCAATTAACCGGACTGCTTTTTATTTGAAAAATTATTTTGAATCAGATGCAATAAAGTTTACCGAGACTTTAATCGTTTCATCAACTTTACCTGCAACCATTGAGGGGATTGAAATTTTGTAATCGCTTAATTTTATAGTAAAGCCTGCTGAAACTTTTAACAAATTACCGGCAACTCTCGCTTTTGTTTGATCTGTTTCTTTGTAATATGTTAATTCAACCGGGGCGCTTATTTCTTTTGTTACTCCGTGAATTGATAGTTTGCCTTTCGCTGTCGCTTTTACCGGTTTTGTGTCGCTTAAATTTTTTGAAGAAGCGTCGGAAATTTCTGTCAATTCAAATTCCGCGTGCGGATATTTTTCTGTATTAAGCCAGTTCGCGCTTCTTAAATGCTGGTCGCGTAAATCTATTCCGGTTTTCATTGCCCCGAGTTCGACTTTTACATTTCCCTTCGGGCTGCTTGTAATGTCGTTTAAATTAAGGGTTATATTCGAATTTAATTTATTACTTACTCCAACAATATCTTCAAGCGGCGCATTTGATTCGAATGTCGCTTGGTTTCGTGTGTCGCTCGCATTGGAAGAAAAAGTTGTCTGTGCAAAAGTGAAGGCGCTGAAAAACATCAGCAAAACTATTGTTTTCCAAAATTTGACTTTCATAACTGCTCCTTTAGTGATTTGTTCCCTCTATTCATAACGGTATAGTATTGTAATTTTAATTTTAGTGACAAATCAACAACATAAAAAGTTCCGTAAAATTACCGCTAATTTATAAATAAAATTATTCAGGCAGTTCGGAGAGTTTTTTTTGCAGAAATTTTTTTTCAATTTTATTGGAAGTGGTTTGAATCGCTTTTGTTAAAAGTTCTTTCGCTTCATTAATATAACCGGCATTTTTTTTAAAATCGGCTTTTATTGAATAATAAAGATGATTACTTAACAAACTTTCTTCGTTTTCAATTTTTTTTATTTCTTCAAGCGCTTTCTCGGCTCCGTTAATTTTTTCATAAACGACCAGTCTGTTTAATGCCGCAATTGATGAGTTATTATGAATAATTAAAAGATCATAAAGATTTAGAATCGTTTGCCAATTTGTTGATTCAAAATTTTTTGACGTTGTGTAAAGACTTGCAATTCCCGCTTCAAGATGATATTGAGATAAAATCATTCCTGTTGAAGATTTATCCAAATAATACATTCCTGCGTTTATTAATTCTTCATCCCACAAATCCCTATTTTGGTTTTCAAGTGTAACGAGTTCCCCCGCTTCATTAATTCTCGCTTCAAATCTTGCCGCGTTAAAACACATTAATGAAAGCAAGGCGTTTAATTGCGGAGCGTCGCAGGTTTTGTGTTCGGTTAAAATTTCCGCGAGACGTATTGCTTCAAAACAAATATCTTTTTTTACAAGTGTTTCGCCTTCGGTAGATTTATATCCTTCATTAAACATCAGGTAAATTATTTTTAGCACAGAACTCAATCTTTGGTTTAATTCTCTTTCGTTTGGAATCTCTATTTTTCCTATTTCATTTTTGAATTTTAATTTTGCCCTTGTAGTTGCTTTCTTTACGGCATCTTCTTTTTTTAATAATGCCGAAGAAATTTCTTTTATACTGAAGCCGCTTATTAATTTCAGGCTCAGCATAATTTGTTCGGCATCAGTTAAAACCGGGTGGCAACATGCGAAAATCATTTTGAGTTGTTCGTCTTTTATCCCGCTTAAGATTGATGAATCGTTATAAGCATTTTCGGTTATTAAAAAATCTTCGGGAAAGTCATATTCCACGGACTTTTTTGCCCTTCTTAATTGGTCTATTAAATGATTGCTTGCAACTCTGTAAAGCCACGCAGAAGGGTTTTCCGGCATTTCCTGAAATGACCAAAGTTTCATCGCTTTTAAAAGAGCTTCCTGAACTGCGTCTTCTATTAAATCAATTTGATATGAAGAAAATTTACTTGTCAGCGCGGCTGTAATTTTTCCGTATTCGTGCCTGAATAAATGTTCAATTGAATCGTGAAGTTTCAAAACGGAATTCTCCGTTTAAATGTTGAAGGAACTATTCTTAATTTAATAGAATAGTTCCTTCATTTACAAATCAAATTTTGAAGCAGAAAATTACATGTTCATGCTCATTATTTCTCTAACTTCAACTTGACCGTCATGTTCAAATATCGGGCAGCCGAATGAAATTTCAACGGCGTTGTCTAATGAACTCGCGTTAACAATTAAATAACCGCCTACAATTTCTTTACCTTCTGCGAACGGGCCGTCGGTTACAACTTTTTTTCCGCCTGTTACAACTTTTCCTTCTTTCCCGAGAGGAAGTCCGTCAACAAGAGTTCCTTTTTCAGCAAGCCCTTTCATCCAAACTCCCCATTTTTGCATATGAGCCTGCATTTGTTCGGGTGATTGCTGAATTCTCTGTGTGTCGCCGCCTCTGAATAAATAAAGATATTTTGACATGGTGTTTCTCCTTTTATTAATGATTGAAGTATGTTTTTTGTTTTGATGTGTGAACTTATTTATAAGACGATTTGAAAAAAGAAAGGGGGACAAATTTTTTTAATAAATCAAATTATTCGCACTTTCTTTTAAAAGTTTATTCCAATATTTTCAACAAACTAAAAAACAGCAATTCGTTCACATCAAAAAACAACAGGGAGATAATTTAATGACCGGGGGGAGTAAAATTAAATTAGCAGTTCTGCTTTTATCACTCATCTTTCAAAATGCTTTCGCGCAGAATACGGGAATTTATTTGCCGCAGCAGATGCGTAAACTCTACAATGGAAATACCCGCACGTGGGAGGGCAAACCCGGAAAAGATTACTGGGTTAACAAAACAGATTATAAAATAAAAATTGACCTCGATACCGTCACAGCAAGAATTAAAGGAAGCGAAACAATTACGTTTTATAATAACAGTCCCGATGATCTCGATAAAATAGTTGTGCAGTTATTCAACAATATTTTCCGCAAAGGAAATCAAAGGGATTTTGAAATTGCCGAAGAAGATATAACCGACGGCGTAAAGATTAATAAACTGATCGCCGGCGGAAAAGAAATGAATCTCGAAGAAGAAATAAGATACACTTCAACAAATATGATTATCAGTAATCTTCCCGACGCAGTTGTTGAACACGGCAAATCAATAGAATTATATTTTGAATGGGAAACCGAGCTTCCTAAAATTTCACAAGTGCGAATGGGTAAATATGCTGACGGAGTAATTTTTGCCGCTTACTTTTATCCCAAAGTTGCGGTTTACGACGATGTCTTCGGATGGGATGAACTTGAATACTCAGGCGATCAAGAATTTTACAGCGACTTTGGAAATTATGAAGTTGAAATAACTCTTCCCGGAAATTATTTGGTTTGGGCAACCGGAGAGCTTCAAAATCCGGAGGAACAATTAAATGAAAATATTTATAAAAAATATAAAGAAGCAATTGAATCGGATACGGTTATAAATATTGTTACAAAGGATGATCTTATAAACAAAACAGTAACAAATAATAAAGAAACAAATACGTGGAAGTTTGTTGCCGAAAACGTTCCCGATTTTTCATTCAGCTGCAGCGACCATTATCTTTGGGACGGCGTGAGCACGCTTGCCGATGAATCAACAGGAAGAAAAGTATTTTTAGAGGCGGCTTACGGCGAAGGCGCAAAATTTTATGAAGAAGCCGCGCTTTACGGAAAAAGAACAGTAGAATATTTTTCCACGGAACTTCCCGGCGTTCCTTTTCCGTATCCGAAATTTACATTGTTTAACAATATGTTTTACGGCGGAGGAATGGAAACACCAATGATGGCAAACGACGGTGAGTATTCATACAAATCCGGTTTTGTTACATTAATAATTCACGAAATGGCTCACACATATTTCCCGTTTCTAACGGGTGTTAATGAAAGAAGATATTCATGGATGGATGAAGGGTGGGCCTCTTTTTTCCCTGGAGAAATGGCGGGAAAATATTTTGAAGATTACAACCACCACAAAGGCTATCTCGATTATTACAGAATTTATGGGATACTCGGAACTGAAGATGATCTCCCATTAATAACTCCAACTCACACTGCGCGCGGAAACAGTTTAATAATACTGTCTTACGCGAGAGCTTTTTTTGCCGAACACGCATTGCAAGATTTATTAGGGGAAGATTTATTTAAAAAATGTTTGAAAGAATATATAAATAGATGGACGGGAAAACATCCTCTTCCTTATGATTTCTTTTTTACTTTTAATGATGTTGCGGGTGAAGATTTATCATGGTTTTGGAAACCGTGGTATTATGAATTCGGCGAATGCGATTACGCTTTGGAAAAATCACAAAGCGGAGAAATAAAATTAATTAAAAAAGGAAATCTTCCCTTAACAGTAGAAGTTAAACTAAAATACGAAGATGATTCTGAAGAAATAGTTTCAAGCAATACAAGAATTTGGCAAAACGCGGATGAAGTTTTAATTAAAACAAACAGCAGTAAAAAAATTAAAAGCGCGGAAATATTAACAAACAAAATTCCGGATTTTGAGCTGTCCAACAATTTCTTAAATTTTTAAATTGTAACGCAGACAGAAGTCTGCGTTATCTTCTTTATTTAATATATTCTAATCAAAACAGATTTTTTAATACGGCAGAAATTCAACTCTGAATGTTGTTCCGTTTCCTTTTTCACTTTCAATAGAAAGATCAATATTGTTTAGTTCTGCGTATTTTTTTACAAGTGCAAGCCCGAGCCCGGAACCTTCAAATTTTCTTGTGTATCCTGTTTCTTCCTGTGTGAATGCCGTGAACAAATATTTCTGAAATTCGTTTGAAATTCCAATTCCTGAATCTTTTACTTCAATAACAATATTGCCGCCGCTGTTTTTTAAAATATTAATTTGTACAAAACCGCGGGGCGTATATTTAATCGAGTTATCAATAAGGTTTGCGATTAGCTGTGTAACTGTATATTCGTCACGGATTTCGGTAAAAGTTTCCTCGGCTTTATTAATTCTAAAATCCAATTTCTTCTGGGAAGCCGCGTTTTTAAATTCGTTGTGAAGATTTTCAAGTATAATCAAAAGGTCTATTTTATCATTCCTTGTTTCAAAATTTCCAACTTGAAGCTGAGACATATTTAAAATAGAATCTATTGTTCTAATTAATCTTCTTCCGCCGCTTTCAATAATTGTAAAACTGTCTTTTAAATCATCTTGAACAACATCTTCAAGTTCGTTGCGCAGAAGAGTTGTAAAACTCAAAATAGAATTTACAGGCGTTCTAATTTCGTGAGACATCTGCGCGAGAAATTCGGATTTCAGCCTGTCGGATTTCTCGGCTTTTTCTTTCGCTATAATTAATTCCTGTTCCGATTGTTTTAATTTTTCTTCGTATCTCAACCGCTCTTTTATTCTTTCGCGAAGTTCTTTGTTTTTAGTCTCAACTTGTTTGAACCTTAATCTCGCCAGGAAATAAATTAGAAAAACAGTTATTGCTGCGCCGGAAAGATAGAACCACCAGGTTTTATAAAAAGGAGTATGAATCGTAAAATTTATCTTTGCCGGGACCTTATTCCATAAACCGTTGTTGTTGGAAGCGATAACTTCAAAAGTATAATCGCCGGAATTTAAATTGGAAAATGAAACGGATGAAATAAATGTTTCAGGCGACCATTCGCTTTTGTTTAACCTGTATTTATATTTTACTTTTGATGAATTCGTAAAACAAATTCCGGCGAAATTAATAGTTAAATTATTATTATCGTAAGGCAGGTTTGAGAAATCCGTATAATATTCTTCGCCCAGTATATTTTTATAAATGGTGTTGCGTTCAAAGTTGCTGTTAAAGGTTTCTATTTCGGTAATGTTTATAAATGGAAACGCAGTATTAATTTTTATTTCATCGGGATTGAATTTTATAATTCCGTCTATTGTTCCGAACCACATATTTCCTTTGCTGTCGGATAATACTCCGCCTTGAATTGTTTCAACACCGGGAAATCCATCTCCTTTACTGTAAGCAACAACATTTTTTCTGCCCGATTTATAATATTCTCCGATATCAAATTTATTTATGCCGAGATTTGTTCCCATCCAGATGTCACCGTTTTTATCGAACGACATTGCCATAATTGAGTTATCATTTAATCCGCAAGAAACATCAACCGTGTCAAATAATTTTGATTTGTCTTTTGCAGTCGGGCTGTATTTAATTAATCCGAGTTCAAAAGTACCAAACCAAATATTTCCTTTTTTATCCTGAAGAATTTTCATAATGGCGTATTTGTTAAGCCATTTCATTTCATCAGGAACCTCAAATTTATTTTTTTCGAATTTGCTGATACCGTGATCTGAACCTGCCCAAAGAGTTCCTGTTTTATCAATAAAAAGATCGTAAACCATATCATTGGTTAAACCTGTTTTTTCGGTAAAATGCAAAAGGTTTTTCCCGTCGTAACAATATATCCCGTTATAATATGTTGCAATCCAGTAACGGTTTCTTAATTGATCTTCAAGCACAACCATTACCGGTCCCTGCCCGATATTAATTTTGCTCGTAAGGTTTTCAAAAGATTTCCCATCGTAAATAACAATTCCGCTGTCGTTTGATACCCAGAGTTTATTATTTGAATCCTGGTAAATTGAGGTGATGGCATTGCTTTTTAGCGCTCCCCCAGTAAATACTTTATTAAAAGTTCCGTTTCGGAATTTTAAAATTCCTTTTGTTCCGGTGCCCACCCACAAATTATTTTTATTGTCTTCATAAAATGCCCATGCGTTTATTTTCCCATCATAATCATTATATCTTTTAAAAATATCATTTACCTGAAGATATAGTCCGTCATCTGTTCCGAACCAAGTGTTGTTTTCCCTGTCTTTTGCAATTGCCCAAATTTTATAGTCCGTTATCCCTTCGGACATGTGTGAATATTTAATAAATTTTTTAAAATCGTAAACGAACAAACCTTCGTCGGTTCCAATAAATATATTCCTGTTTCCTGCTTCCAAAATTTTCCAAACAATTTTGCTTTTTTTTAATTCGGGCATATAAAATTCGGAAAGGTTGTTATTTTTCCACAGATACAATCCTCTTTCGGTACCGAGCCAGAGATTTTCCTCTTTATCTTCATAAATGCTGTAAATATTGTTTTTAACGAGCATTGAGTTTTTAATCAGAACCTTAAAATCTTTTCCGTCAAAACTCAGAAGCCCATTCTCAGTTCCCAAAAATAAATTTCCGCTTCTGGATTCAGCTATTGTTATTATTCTTTTATCAGAAAGCAGGGGTTCATCTGAATAATTTTTAAAGTTATTATTTGAAAAACTGGTCAGCCCTTTATTTGTCCCGAGCCAGACGGTTTTGTTTTTATCTATAGCGATTGACAAAATCCATTCGTCGCTGAGGCCGTCTTCTTTATAATAGTTTACAAAATTACTGCCGTTAAATTTACTTAAGCCTTTTGCAGTGCCAATCCAAACATTGTTGTTGTCATCTACTTTTAAGTCGTAAATAACATTGTTGCATAATCCGTTTGTCGAATTAAAATTTCTGAATTTGAAACCGTCAAACAAACTGAGTCCGCCACCGTAAGTTCCTATTACAAGAAAACCGTTTTTGCTCTGATCAATTCCGGAAATTTGGGAAAGGCTTAATCCGTTTTCGACAGTGTACTTTATCAAATTTCTTTCTTGAGCAAATACAGAAGTGAATGCTGAGGAAGTAAAAAGAAGTAGATAAAACGATATAAAAAATTTATTATTTTGAGTCATCAAAAGTTTTCGTTAGTCAAGAATATTATCGGACAAATAAGTCATTAAATTAAATTAGAAGTGCAAATATAATTATAAAATCAAAATTAATATGTGACCAACATAAATTTTATTTTGAGAGGCTTTAGAGCACAAAAGTTTTTAAAAATAAAAATTGACTTAAATAACATCCCCAATTATATTTGTATGTACAACAAATTAAAATTATGGGCGATTCAACAAAAATTCTAAATAATTGTCTCTATTTCTCTGTTAATACTTTATCGAGAGTAATGACAAAATTAGCCGAAGAAGCTTTCGCGCAAACCGGACTTTCACCCTCACATGCTTTTTTATTAATGAGTGTAAATGAAAACCCGGGAATCTCTCCAAATGAGCTGGCGAAGAAATTACAAATTGCGCCGTCAACAGTTACGCGTTTTGTTGATGTTCTTGAAAAAAAGGGGTTAGTTTTTAGAGAAAGTGATGGAAAATCCTCTAAAATAATAAATACTGAAAAAGGAAAAAATCTTCAGCCGTTGATAAAATCTTCATGGAATAAATTACACGATCTATATTCTGAGAAACTTGGTGAAAGATTAAGCGGAGTTTTAAATGATTTGATTAACGAAGCCTCTCACAAGTTGGATTAAAATAATTTTTTGTTAGCTAAGATTGCTTGTACATACAAATATAATATTTCGTTTTGGTGTAAATTCATAACAAAATAAATGGAGGAAAAATGAAAATTGGAATCCTGGGGTCAGGTATAGTTGGAAAAGTTCTTGCCGGCGGATTTATAAAACACGGTCACCAAGTTATGATTGGAACTCGTGATGTTTTTAAATTAGCAGGATGGCAAAATGAAGTCGGCGAAAAAGGCAAAACCGGTTCTTTTTCTGACGCGGCTGCTTTTGGTGAAATTATTGTTCTTGCCGCAAAAGGTACAATTGCAAAAGATGTTTTAATTTCAGCCGGAGCCGCGAATCTTTTGGGCAAAACAATAATAGATGCAACAAACCCAATCGCAGAAGAGCCGCCGCAAAACGGGGTATTAAAATTTTTTACTGATTTATCTGTTTCTTTAATGGAACAATTACAATCGGCTTTTCCGGAAGTAAATTTTGTGAAGGCTTTTAGTTCAATCGGAAATGCTTTAATGGTAAATCCTGATTTCGGCGAAACAAAACCATCAATGTTTATTTGCGGAAACAGCGATGGTGCGAAAAAACAAGTTTCTGAAATTTTGGATGTATTTGGTTTTGAAGTCGAAGACATGGGAAAAGCAGAAGCCGCAAGGGCAATTGAACCGTTGTGTATTTTGTGGTGCATTCCCGGATTTATTAATAATAATTGGAACCACGCTTTTAAACTTCTAAAAAAATAAAATTTGTTTTTAAAAAACAGTTCCTTATTAACAATTTATAGGAACTGTTTTTTTTTTAATTTTATTACATGAGATTTTAGAACCAATCTTTTGTTCTGTGTGTTTTAATATTTGGGATTTATTTATGCAATAATTGACAAGCCGGTTCGTCTTTATATCTAAATTTATTCAATCTTTTTCATAATTAATAAAAAACTTGTATGCCTCCTTTAATATTTTTTATAATTGTAATCTTTATAATGAGCCTGCTTTACGGCTACGTTGGATGGCGGATTATTACTCCTGCAAATTTTTCGTCAAGTATCACAATAACTTTGTGGATAATTGTTGTATTTCTTCTTCTTACTTTAATTTTATCTTTTGTATTAAGAGCAAATAAATATGAAGGAATTTTAAGCGACATCATTTCCTGGGTGGGATATATAAGTTTCGGTTTCGTTACTATTTTGTTTGCGTTCGTTTTGGTTAAAGATGTTATTTGGCTTACGGGAATCGTTTCGCATAAAATTTATTTATTCGCCTCATCACTATTTTCGTCAACACCCAAAACACAAACAGTAATTGATAATTCAAAGAGAGAGTTTTTAATTAATTCACTAAATGTGGGAATACTCGCGGCTGCAGGCGGACTTACAGGCTGGGGATTTTTTAACGTAATGAGCAAACCGAAAATAGAAAGAATTACAATTCCTATTGAAAACCTTCCCGATGATTTAAACGGATTAACAATTGCGCAGTTCAGCGATTTGCACGTCGGACCCACAATTCAAAAATCATTTGTTGAAACAGTTGTAAAGCAGGTGAACGAATTAAACGCCGATATAATTGCTTTCACCGGCGATCTTGTTGACGGTTCTGTTGAAGCTTTGCGCAAACATGTTG
>Ga0154415_1068_pt10 | contig 14470 bp, 14 predicted proteins | sample RifGroB2_FD_115919 | JGI IMG/M metagenome (GOLD analysis project Ga0154415, IMG submission 115919) | Ignavibacteria bacterium GWB2_35_6b | reverse complement strand
GTCCGCAAGATGCATTAAAAATTGAAGAACGCGAAGCCGAAGCTTATGACGAAACAAAAGTTATGGATTATATTGTTAAAGGCGGACCAAATGTTATTAAAGCTCACCTCGAACATTTACGCGACCATGAAGAATTTGAGTATTTAAAAGAAGCTTTTATTTATTTAGAAACGAAAGGAATTCATAATCCAATAAAGGATTCAAAGGCAGTTGCACCAAAACATCATCAAGGCTGTGCTGGTTCTGCTACAAGAGTTATCGAAAAAAATAATAATGAAATTGAAGAACCCGGAAAACGACAATCGCAATTAACACAATGGCCGATTCAGCTTCATCTTGTTCCGCCAACGGCCCCATATTATAGAAACTCTGATTTATTATTAGCTGCGGATTGTGTCGCTTTCAGCTACGGAGATTTTCATAAAGATTTTATGAAAGATAAAAGCCTTGCAATCGCATGTCCGAAACTTGATATAAATAAAGAAGTTTATGTAGAAAAGATTACATCAATGATAGCAGATGCGAATGTAAAATCAATTACTGTTGTAATCATGCAGGTGCCTTGCTGCGGAGGTCTTTTGCAAATCGCTAAACAAGCAGTTGCCGATTCGGGAAAAGACATTCCAATCGAAGCAATTGTGATAGGAATAAACGGCGATATTCTCCAGAAAGCAAAATTGAATTAGAATTTCTCACTTCATTTATTCCTCCTTTTGTGACAAGAGGAGGATTTTTTTCTTCTTTTATTTTTCCTCAAATAAAAGTATTTATATATTAGTAATAATTTCTATTTGCTAAAAAAGAATGAACAATACTAATAGGTAAAATACTTTAATGGAAATTCGACATTTAAAATTAATTAAAGCTGCTTCGGAAGAAGGCAGTTTAACGGCTGCCGGCAAAAAACTTTTTTTAACACAATCGGCTTTAAGCCACCAGCTTAAAGAAATTGAAACCGAGTACGGCGTTCCTTTTTTTCAAAGAATCGGGAAAAAAATGATTTTAACTCAAGCCGGCGAAAGAGTTTTATCATCTGCAAAAACAATATTAGATGAAATTCAAAAAACAGATAGTGAGTTAAAAAGTTTTTCTGCCGGCGATTCGGGAGTTTTAAGAATAAGCACCGAATGTTATACTTGTTATCATTGGTTATCAAAACTATTAAAATCATTCCATACAATTTTTCCTAATGTTGAATTACAAATAATTGCAGAAGCAACAAGAAAGCCACTGCCGTATTTACTTGAAGGTAAGCTCGATGTTGCGATTGTTAGCTCTTCTGCAATTGGAATGGCTGAAAGGCACAGCCTTCGAAGCACAAAACTTTTTAGCGACGAGCTTGTTGTTGTCACTTACAAAAATCATCGTCTGACAAAAAAATCATCTGTTCGTGCACATGATTTTATTGAAGAAACATTAATCCTATACACTGTTCAAAATGAAGATTTGGATGTTTTTCAATATTTATTAAACCCGGCAGGAGTTGCGCCTAAGAAGGTTTTAAAACTTCAGCTTACTGAAGCAATAATTGAAATGGTTAAAGCTGAGCTTGGAATAACGGTTATGGCAAAGTGGGCAATAAAACCATACTTGAAAAATAATCAACTCGTTATTATTCCTTTCGCAGGCACTGTAATGAAAAGAAACTGGTATGCGGCAACCATAAATTCACATAACACTCCACGATATATTGACTCCTTTATAAACCACCTTTCAACTAAAATCACATTTTAGTGAAAAGAGGTTTGTTGGGAAGGATAATTAATAAATATTTACGCAAGGTATAATATCTATTGACATTATTTGCTGCCAGCTTAATTTCATATTTTCAAATTTGCTTTTTGAATAAACGTTTGAACTGTTATGTATCATTAATTAATTTCAGTAATTCAAAGTTCTGCAGTAGTAGTAAAAGCAGAATAAATTTTTCAAAATTTAGTAACTATAGGGTGTTGTTTTGAGGAAAATTAAAGTTTATCAGGTTGATTCTTTCACAAAAGAAAAGTTTAAAGGTAACCCGGCTGGGGTTGTAACCAATGCGGAAATTTTAACTGAAAAAGAAATGCAAGCAATCGCGAAAGAATTAAATAATTCGGAAACAGCGTTTATACTTCCTCCTGATTCTAATGATCATGAAGTCAGAATTAGATTTTTTACACCTACTGTAGAAGTGCCTTCTTGCGGACATGCGACAATAGCCGCGCATTATGTAAGAGCTGTTGAAAATAATTTTGAGAACAGAAATTATAATCACAAAATTGGAATTGGAGTTCTTCCGATTGAAATACAAAAAAGTAATGAAGATTATAAAATTATTATCACACAAGGGAAGCCTGTATTTCAATCTGAAATAACTGGAGAAAACAGAAAAACTCTTCTATCTGCACTCGGTTTGTTTGAAAGCGATGTAGACAGCCGCGCACCGATTCAAATTGTTGACACAGGGCATTCAAAAGTTATGATAGTAATTAAGGAAAGAAAAACTCTCAACTTGCTGTGCCCTAATTTTATAACTCTTAAAGAACTGAGTAAAACTATTGGCTGCAACGGTTATTATGTTTTTACATTTGATTCGGACGAAAAAGAAATATTAATTCACGGGAGAATGTTCGCGCCCGCTATCGGAATTAATGAAGACCCTGTTACGGGCAACGCAAACGGGCCTGCGGGAGCTTACATTGCGAAATATAATTTGACAGAAATAAATACTTCTCATTTTCATTTTAAAGCAAAACAGGGCGAAGCAATTAATAGAACAGGAAATGTAGAAGTTTATGTTGATATTGAAAAAGGAAATCCTGTAAAAGTAAAAATCGGTGGTGAAGCGGTAATTTGTTTTAAAACAGAAATAGAAATATAATTTTTAAAATCCCTCCCCTTTCAGGGGAGGGTTAGGGTGAGGTCACAAAAACAACACTAAATTAATAATTGGAAAAAATTACCAACCCGCCCTCAAAGCAAGAATATAATTTCTTCCCGGTGCAGCAATAACCGAACTATAGGGCCGGTAACGTTGATCTGTCAAGTTTTCAACTCCGCTTGAAATTGAAAGCACATCTGTTAATTGATACATCGCTTTAAAATTTATCGTGTACCATGATGGTGAATATGGATTTCCGTTTTCATCAATCGCGTATAAATAATCCTTTCTTCTTTCTTCTTCGGCAAGATTATCAAAACTGACTTCGCCGTTATAGACAGCATAAAAATCCAATTTTAACTTTTGCGCGGTGTATGTAATATGTGTTGCGCCAAACCACGGCCCCGCATGACGCAAGGGACTTGTACTTCCATTATCCAGTTCTTCTTCACTATTCTGATAATTAAACCGTGTTGAAAACCCAAGTCCGCCGGGAATTTTAATTTCAACTCCCGCTTGTATTCCCCAAACATTTGCATCAGCCGCGTTTTGAATTGCTTGCACTTGACTCAATTCACCTGCGTAAAACAAACTGTCAAATCCGTTTAATTTAAAATTACGTCTTACCATTGCGTTATCTAAAATTGTATAATATGCAGTTACATCCGCTTTTAAGAAATTATCAAACACTTTGGCAATTCCGAATTCTGCGTTGTAAGCGTATTCTGCTTTTAAGTCGGGATTTGGAACGACAACTGAGCCCGGTTCAGAATCAAATACTTTTCCAACGTCGTCAACATTTGGTGAACGGAAACCGGTTGAAAGATTCGCACCGATTGACCATGATTCATCCGGGTTATAAACCAACCCAATATTTCCGGTTAATGCGCCGTCGTTAAGTTCCGCTTTAGAAAACGGGAACGGATAAAATGTCAAATCAAAATCGCCTTCTAGATTAAACAAATTATATCTTGCGCCTGCCTGTAGTGATAATTTTTCACTCGCCTTATATTGATAAGTAACATAAGTCGCAATTGAAGACCATATTGATTGAGGATATCTTGCAGGACCCGGTTTTACAACTCCGGTTGAAATATCTTCATCTGTTCCTGATGAATTAACATCGTTATAAACGGCTTCAGCTCCATAAACAAAATGATGAAGATTTCCTATTTGTTTACTGAAATCGAGATTTACAGAAATGGCATTAACTTTTTCAACACGGCTTCTTAATTCCGTATCGTTAAAGTCTCTATCAATTCTGCTTTCTTCAAAAAATTGATGCGCAAGACGTAAGGTCATTTCGTCGTACAAATTATTTTCTTTGTGGTTTGTAATGCTGAAATTATTCATCATCCATTTCTGCGGGCCGTAATACCATTCTGCGCTTCTCGGTTTACCGTTTCTGTATCTTATGTGCCTGTCGTAGCGGCTGTTATTGGAAGTTGTTGAATAATGAAAACCATAATCAAAATTCCATTTGTCATTTGGTTTAAATCCGATTTTCTGCATTAAATTAATTTGAGTATAGCCTGTCGGTATCTGCACTTTCGGATCGTCATTTGTAAAAACTTCATCATTTTCATTTATTCTTTTTGTATAAATATTTCGTAAATATTCATCCGGTCCGTTACTTCCCATTTTTAAATTTCCATAATCATTGTATGATAAACTTGTAACAAAAGCCCAAGTTTTAAAACCAACGTTTATATCAAAGTGTCCTGTAAATTCTTTATTTGCAGTTGCTTGCCGAATTACAGAGCTTCCTTTTATAAACGGAGCAGTTGATAATGAATATTGCGGCGCAAGAGTATAAAAACTCATAACTCCTCCGATTGCGTCGCTACCGTAAATTACAGATCCGGGACCGAACAACACTTCAGTATTTTCAACGGCAAAAGGATCGAGAGAAATTACATTCTGCAAATTCCCGCTTCTAAAAATTGCTGTGTTCATTCTTACTCCGTCAACGGCAATTAACAATCGGTTGGTTGCAAAGCCCCTTATCATTGGGCTTCCGCCGCCTTGCTGACTTTTTTGAATAAACACTTCTCCGGAGGTGCTGAGCATATCAGCCGCGGTTTGCGGATTTTGCAGCATTACGTCTCTTGGAATTATAGTAGAAATTTTTGATGGAATTTCTTTTTTGGGCTGATTCCATTTTGTCGCAGAAATTACAACTTGATCTAAAGAAATATTTGTTGCTTCAAGCAGGACAACATATTTATTGCTTTCAATTTCTTTAAATGTTTTATACTCTGTTTTGTATCCGAGCAAGTGAAATATAATTTTTCCCGAATTTATGAAATTGGAAAATTTAGCCTGCCCCGCAGAATTTGTAACGGCAAAAGCTTTCGGCTTTTCGCTTGTTATATTTACAAGTTCAAGCGCTCTTCCACTTTCTTTATCTTGTACCGTAACTGTTTGTCCATTTGCAACTGAGCATATTGATGTAATAAAAAATATCAATAAATATTTTTTCATAGTTTACCCTTTAGTACCACTTTATAAACTAATAGAAATTATTTCGGTTTTTATTTTTCTGTGTAAAACTATGATCGCGGAGGAGGCGTATCGGGGATTGTGTTCCGTGAAGAATAATTCAAAAGCCAAATTGGGAAGACTGCTTTTGAAACCGGCGGTTTTAAATTATAATTATCTGCGAAATTATTATTATAAAACGAAGAGAAAAAATTCATAATTTGATTTGCCTGCTCGGTATTCTTTTTATTCATACCGGATGCATGTTTAACGAGAATGTCTAATTTTTTATTAAGTTGTGTTTCTTCATAATCCCGCCAGCACCAATAATAAACAGAATCATTTCGTATTTCGCTCTCAACTATGTCATACATCTCGTTATTGTATTCAAACTCTTTGGGATGTTCCCAGCGTAATTTTATATTTATTTCTTCCCGTGAAAATTTAAGCAGCGCAAGTTCACTTTTATTAATACCCGCAATGATGTTCCTTTTAATTTCTTTTTTTAAACATAGTTTTTCATACTTCAAGATTGAAATGAAAAGCCAGAATGGGGAAACGACCGAAAAAATTAGTAATATGGAAACAGCTTTTTTCAATTATTTTATAATTTATTTTGAATAAAGATAACAAATTCAGCACAACAAAAACTCAGCAAATATTTGTATCTGTGTTATGCGGCAGAAGTGTAAAAATTAAAAATTAATTAATACTTGACAGGAAGTCTTTTATTTTATATCTTTAATCAGAATAAAAATTCTGATTAAAGATGGCGTCTATAAATTTTATACTTCTATATATATTTCCTTTGCTCGCAATTAACTTAAACAAAAACTTCCGGGTTTTTTCTAATTATAATATTACTGTAGAATGAAATATTTATTAAAAATATTAAGAGAGAATTTCTTAACCAATAAAAAGACATTGTGTTCTGTTTATGTTGTTTAATAAAAAAACCGAATATAGTATAAAAATTTTACTCTTTTTAGCAGAAAGAAAAGATAATGCATTTATAAATGCCGGCGAAATTGCTGCGTCCGTTAAACTTCCTAAAGAGTTTTTATCAAAAATACTTCAAACACTCACTCACTTCGGAATTGTAGATTCTCAAAAAGGAAAAGGCGGGGGTTTCAGGCTCGGCATTTCTTCCGATAAAATAAAACTTATTGAGCTTATTAATGCTTTTGAGGATGAAGCTTTTTTTAAAACATGCATAATCGGTATGTACAAAGAATGCAGAGGCTGTAATTGTCCTATGCATGATAATTGGGAATCATTAAAAGAAGAAATGAAAAATTCCTTATTGATTGATATAAGGAAAAATAAAAATTTTTTACAATTAAACCAGACTAATAATTCTTAATAAGATAAGGGAAAACAAAATGAAACTTCTTATAACTCTCGTTCTTGCAGTTCTTATATCAGCTTTCGGATGCGGCGAAGAAAGCAAAGGAGATCAATCATCTTCTGCAAATAACTCAGCTAAAGAAAGAATAGCAGAAAAATTAGGCATAACTGTTTTTGAACTTGATAACGGCGTCGGACCAATTAAAGAAAAATTACAAATAAGCGCCGATATAGATAAAATTATGGCTGAATCCGGCAAAAAAATATTTGACGCAAAATGCGTTCAATGCCATAAGATGGATGAAAGATATACCGGGCCCGCTCTTCGCGACGTTACGCAAAGAAGATCGCCGGAATATGTTATGAACATGGTTTTAAACCCGCAGGAGATGACGCAAAAACATCCCGAGGCAAAAAAATTATTAGCTATGTACGCTAATCAAATGACTTTCCAAAACGTAACTCAAGAAGACACAAGAGCTCTTCTTGAATATTTAAGAATGGAAGCGAACCACTAATTAATTAACAGGAGAACGAAATGTTAAAAATAAAATTAATTGCTCCGTTATGTTTTGCAGTATTATTTATTATTGCTCTTTCTGCTTGTTCTGAAAATGGAAGCACTCCCGGAACAAACGGCGCGCTTGATACCGACGCCGCAGAAAAAGTTTATGTAGCCCCCGGCGAATATGACGAATTCTATTCATTTATGTCAGGCGGTTTCAGCGGGCAAGTAACAGTTTACGGACTTCCCTCCGGAAGATTATTTAAAATCATTCCCGTCTTTTCACAATATCCTGAAAACGGTTACGGGTATACGCCTGAAACAAGACCAATGCTTCAAACTTCTTACGGGGAAATCCCGTGGGACGACGCGCATCATCCTGAATTATCGCAGACCAACGGCGTGCCCGACGGACGATGGTTATTTATAAACGGAAACAATACTCCGCGTGTGGCAAGAATTGATTTAAGCACTTTTGAAACAGAAGAAATTATAGAAATTCCAAACTCCGCAGGAAATCACGGTTCGCCTTTTATTACTATGAATACAGAATATGTCGTAGCTTCAACACGATTCAGCGTTCCAATTCCTCAAAAAGATGTTCCTATTTCTTCATACAAAGAAAACTTCAAAGGAACGCTTTCATTTATAAACGTTGAACAAGAAACAGGGCACATGAATTTAGCTTTTCAAATTCTTGTTCCCGGATTCAATTACGATTTAGCACACGCCGGAAAAGGTCCTTCACACGGCTGGGCTTTTTTCACTTCATACAACAGCGAAGAAGCAAACACACTTCTTGAAATTAATGCTTCACAAAACGACAAAGATTTTATTGCTGCTGTTAATTGGAAACTTGCCGAAGAATATGTTAAACAAGGAAAAGGCAAAGAATATAAATCGGAATATTACAATAACAGATATAATAACGAATCCCATACAGCTGTTGCAGAAAAAAAAGAAAAAGTATTAATTCTTGATCCGAAAGATTGCCCGGGATTAATTTATTATCTCCCCACTCCAAAATCACCGCACGGTGTTGATGTTGATCCTTCGGGAGAATACATAGTTGCCGGAGGAAAACTTGCAACAGTTATTCCTGTCCATTCATTTTCAAAAATGATTAAAGCAATTGAGGATAAAGATTTTATAACCGAGATATACGGAATACCGGTTTTAAAATATGAATCTGTAATCGCCGGCGAAGTTGAGAATCCGGGTTTAGGCCCTTTGCACACTGAGTTTGACGGAAACGGTTTCGCTTATACTTCGGCTTTCATTTCTTCAGAAGTTGTGAAATGGAAAATCGGAACATGGGAAGTCGTCGATAGAATTCCTTCCTACTATTCAATCGGGCACTTAATGATTCCCGGCGGCGACAGCCAAAAACCATTCGGAAAATATCTTGTTTCGCTCAATAAAATTACTAAAGACAGATATTTACCTACTGGACCAGAACTCTGTCAATCAGCGCAATTGATTGACATCTCCGGTGATAAAATGAAACTGCTTCTTGATTTCCCGACAATAGGAGAACCGCATTACGCGCAGGCAATTCCTGCCGATTTATTAATGGATAAACAAAAGAAAATTTTTGAACTCGAAAATAATAAACACGAGTACGGTGTTAAATCTGAAAAAGACGCAAGAGTTGAACGCAAAGGAAATGAAGTTCATATTTATATGACAACAACTCGCACTCACTTTAAACCGGATAACATTGAAGGAGTTAACGTGGGTGATAAAGTTTATTTCCACATAACAAACCTTGAACAAGATTGGGATATACCACATGGTTTCGCTGTTAAAGGAATGCGCACGGCAGAACTTTTAATTATGCCGGGACAAACAAGAACCGCGATTTGGGAACCGCAAAGAGAAGGCGTGTATCCTTTCTATTGTACTGATTTCTGTTCGGCGCTTCACCAGGAGATGCAGGGTTATATTAGAATATCTCCGAGAAACAGCAGTACAAAAATATCCTTTAATTGAAGTTTGATAACGCTGCACAGATTAAAAATCTGTGCAGCGTAAAGTTGAGAAATAAAATGAATTTACATGAGAAATTAAGTACGAGAAACAGCCTGATATTTGGAATTGGTTTGGCGCTTTTGGCGGCTTCATATTTTTTTCCTATTTGGACAATAGATTTAAACGCGCCGCAATACCCCGAAGGAATGGGATTAAGAATTTGGGCAGACGAAATAAAAGGCGCAAGCGAACACGACTTAAACAACCTGAATAAACTCAATCATTATATAGGAATGAAAGAAATTGATCCCGATGATATTCCCGAGTTAAAAATAATTCCTTATATAATTTTATTTATGCTTTTACTCGGCGCAGCTGTACTTCTAACCAAAAGTAAAAAACTGCTTCTTGTTTGGAATATTGTTTTGATAATTTTTCTTCTTATAGGACTGTATGATTTCTATATGTGGGAATACGAATACGGTCATAATCTAAATCCCAACGCGCCTATAAAAGTGCCCGGCATGGCATATCAGCCGCCGCTGATCGGCTCAAAACAGTTATTAAATATTAATGCCGTTTCTCTTCCCGGAATCGGGGGAATACTAATTTTCTTTTCGCTCGCGGCGTCTTTTCTTCCTTTTGTACTTGAATACATAAAATCAAAAAGAGAAAAAAAATGAAAAAATTAATTATAACATTAATTGCAGCCGTCTCTTTTTTAATTGCATGCAGCGCGGAGCCGGAACCAATTAGTTACGGGAAAGACAACTGCGAATACTGCAAAATGTTAATCACGGATTCCAAATACGGCGCGGAATTAATTACACAAAAAGGTAAAATATATAAGTTTGATTCTATAGAATGTCTCGCTGCTTATTCCGATCTGAGAAACCAGAAAGAAATTAATACAATGTGGGTTGTTAACTTTTCCCAGCCGAATGATTTAATAAACGTTAATGACTCACATTTCTTATTAAGCGAAAATTTAAGAAGCCCGATGGGCTTGTATTTAAGCGCCTATAAAGAAGAATCAAGTTTATTGGAAATAAAAAAACAATACGGCGGCAAAAAAATTAATTGGAATGAATTGGTAAAATATGTTACCGAAGAATGGAATTAAAATATTAATAACTGCTGTTTTATTTTTTAGTGCTGCTGAAATGCCGGCTGAGGTTTTAAAGGTTGGGGTTAAGCAGAAATACAAATTAATTTTGGAAGCTTTAAATGCCGCATCACCGGGAGATACTCTTCTTATTAAAAGCGGAACATATAAAGAAGGAAATTTAATAATTGATAAACCCATTACAATTCTCGGTGAAAATTTCCCGGTTATTGACGGCGAAGACAAATACGAAATCTTTACCGTAATAGCCGACAATGTTTTTATAACTGGGTTAAAATTTATAAACTCCGGTTTGAGTTTTATTAACGACAATGCCGCAATAAAATTGGATGAAGTAAAAAAATGCGTAATATCAAAAAATAAATTTGAGAAAAACTTTTTCGCAATTTATCTCGCCAAATCATCAGACTGTGAAATTTCAAACAATAAAATCACGGCAGTAAAAACTTCGGAAGCGACTTCAGGCAACGGAATACATTTATGGTATTGCAGAAATATTTATATAAAAGATAATTATATAAACGGGCATAGAGACGGGATATATTTTGAATTTGTTCAAAGCAGTTTAATTACAGGAAATAAAAGTGAAAACAACCTGCGCTACGGACTGCATTTTATGTTTTCAGACAGCTGCAGTTATTCAAAAAATATATTTAAACACAACGGCGCCGGCGTTGCCGTAATGTTTACTCACAACGTTGAAATGACACAAAACCGTTTTGAAAACAATTGGGGCGCCGCTTCTTACGGCATTTTATTAAAAGATATTTCGGATAGTAAAATTGAAAACAATTACTTCTATAAAAATTCCAGCGGAATTTATATAGAAGGTTCGAATAGAATCTTGGTTTCACAAAATGAATTTATTGAAAACGGATGGGCAATAAGATTAATGGCAAATTCAATGGATAACAATTTTTCCAAAAATAATTTTGTCGGCAATTCTTTTGACGTAGCAACAAACAGCACAAAAAATTATAACACTTTTATAAACAATTTTTGGTCTGAGTATTCGGGATACGATTTAAACAAGGACGGCTTGGGAGATGTACCTTACCGCCCTGTTAAATTATTTTCATTAATCGTTGAAAGAAACAGACCGACATTAATTTTGCTGCGAAGTATGTTTGTCGGAATTCTCGATGCGGCGGAAAAAATTTTCCCGGCTTTAACTCCCGAAACATTAATTGATAATTCACCTGCGATGAAGAGATTTTTATGATTGAAATAAAAAATCTAAATAAATCTTACGGTTCGTTAAACGTAATAAAAGGAATTGACCTGAAGATAGAGGAGGGAAAAATTACCTACATTGTTGGTCCAAACGGTTCGGGGAAAACCACGTTAATTAAAGCGATACTTGGTCTTATAAAAAAATATGAAGGCTCAATTTTTATAAACGGCGAATTAATTAACGGAGACAGCCGGTACAGGAACAATATCGGATACATGCCGCAAAGCGCGAGCTTTCCCGAAAACCTTACTGTTAAAAATATTTTTGAAATGGTAAAGGATTTGCGGAATAATAAAAAATCTCTTGATGAAGAATTAATTTTTTCTTTCAATCTTGAAAAAGAAATGAACAAGCGGCTCAAAAATCTTTCCGGCGGTACTGTTCAAAAAGTAAGCGCCGCCCTCGCGTTTTTATTCAGCCCCCAAATTTTAATATTAGATGAACCGACAGCAGGACTGGACCCGGTTTCAAGCGGAATATTAAAAGACAAAATTTTAAAAGAAAACTCCGCAGGCAAAACAATACTGTTTACATCACACATTATGAGCGAACTCGAAGAACTTGCGCAGAACATCGCATTTATTCTTGAAGGCAAACTTTGTTTTGAAGGCTCGCTAAATAATTTAATTCAGCTCACAGGAGAAAAAAATCTTGAACGCTCCGTAGCATCCGTAATGATGGGGAAGGTAGCATGAACAGCATAATAAAAATTATAAAATACCAGATGCAGGATAATATAAGAAGCAAATGGATTATCGGATGTTTTGTTTTCTTTTTTGCTTTTTCTTACTGGCTGATTTCTTTTACAGGCGAAGCCGCAAAAGTTATTATGAGTCTGCTGAATATAATATTAATAATTATTCCCCTTATCAGTGTTGTGTTCGGCACAATATACATTTACAACAACAAAAATTATATAACGTTTATGCTTACTCAGCCGATTAACAGAACCTCGCTTTACAGCGGTTTATATTTTGGTTTGGTGATTCCTCTTCTTTTAAGTTTTCTGTTGGGTGTTGGAATTCCGGTAATTTTATACTACGGAATATTCATCGAATCATTCGGGACATTAATAATTGTTTTTCTAACAGGCATTTTTCAAATTCTCGTTTTTACAAGTTTCGCTTTTTTAATAGCGACACTTAACGAAGATAAATTAAAAGGTCTCGGACTTTCAATTTTTATCTGGCTGTTTTTTACCGCTGTTTATGACGGTTTAATTTTATTTCTTCTTCAAATGTTTCAAGATTACCCGCTGGAAAAATTCGCTCTCGGTTTAACAATCGCCAATCCTGTTGATCTCGGGAGAATACTTGTAATTTTAAAATTCGACGTATCCGCTTTAATGGGTTACACCGGCGCGGTGTTCGAAAGTTTTTTTGGCAACAATCTCGGATTGTCGGTTTCTTTTTTGATACTTCAAATCTGGTTTGTTGTTCCATTTATATTCGGCTTAAAAATGTTTTCTAAAAAAGATATCTAACAAAACAAAGGAACACAAAATGAACGCACAAATAAACATTAACAGCAATACAATTGTAAAAGAAATTGTTGCGAGCAATTTTCAATCCGCAAAAGTTTTTGAAAAATACGGAATTGATTTCTGCTGCAAAGGGAACCGTCCATTAAACGAAGCGGCTGAAGAAAGGAAAATTAATGTTTCCGAATTGATAGGCGAACTTGTTACGGTTTCAAAAAGCAACGGCAGTGAGAGTGAAAAATATTACGATTGGGATCTTGTGTTTTTAAGTACATATATTGTTAATACTCATCACGCTTATGTTAAAGAAGCGATTCCGAGGATTCAAACTCATCTCGAAAAAGTTGAAAACCGCCACGGGAAAACCCACCAGTATATGATTGAGGTAAACGATCTTTTTAAAAAAATCTCCAATGAAATGATAAGTCACATGTTTAAAGAAGAAAAAGTTTTATTCCCGTTAATTAAGTATCTTTCAGATTGCCAATCATTTCTTGAAAGACCCAAAACAGGCGGTTATAAAACCATAAAAAATCCTATTTTCGCTATGGAACAGGAACACAGCGGCGCAGGCAATATTTTAGAACAAATACGCAGATTGACTGATAACTTCAAATTGCCGGAAGACGCGTGCACAACATTCACCTTAACTTATAAAGAGCTCGAAGAATTCGAACAGGATCTTCACAAGCATGTTCATCTTGAAAATAATATTTTATTTCCGAAAGCAATAAAACTTGAAGAAGAACTTTTAAATTATAAAAAATTATAAGTGGTGTATGTTATCAAACGAAAAGTTTTTTGACGTTGTTTCCGAAACATACGATAATATGATTTCTTTTAAAGACTCAGTTGAAAAGAAAAATTTATTGTTAAAAGAATTTATTAATGATAAAACCAAAAGTGCCGCAGATTTGGGCTGCGGCACAGGCATTGATTCAATTTCACTTTCGAATCTCGGTTTAAAAGTTACTGCGTTTGATATTTCCGAAGGAATGATAAATAAGGCAAAGCAAAACGCTGAGAGAGAAAATGTTCAAATAAATTTTATTAACAAATCAATAACTGAAATTTCAGAAGAACATTTTAATAAATATGATTTTGTTGTCTCTCTCGGTAATTCATTTGCAAATTTAGACTCGCAGCAACTTTCTAATTCTATAAAAATTATCAGAAGAATGCTAACGCCAACCGGCAAATGTTTAATTCAGATATTGAACTACATTCCAATTTTGGAAAACAAAGAAAGAATTATAAATATTACACGTGACGATAATTTTCACTTTGTTAGATTTTATGATTTTGAGGAAGGCTTTCTTCGGTTCAATATTCTTAAATACTTTATTCAAGATCCAAAAGATTACAAGTTAATTTCAACAAAAATTTATCCGCATGTAATTTTTGATTTTGAAAAATTATTTGCTGAAGCAGGATTTAAAAGTATTAATTATTTCGGAGGATTAAAT
>Ga0154415_1037_pt2 | contig 16697 bp, 13 predicted proteins | sample RifGroB2_FD_115919 | JGI IMG/M metagenome (GOLD analysis project Ga0154415, IMG submission 115919) | Ignavibacteria bacterium GWB2_35_6b | reverse complement strand
AACTATAATTCCCCAAAAATAATATTGCAATAATTATAAAAGGTAATTTAACTTTATTCATATGTTCACCCTTGATACTTCAATCATGATACGAGTCAAAAAAGTTAGTGTGCTTTAATTTTTTTAATAGTCTTTACAAATCTAAAATCAATACTTGTTACGTTTAATTTTTATCCTGCTTTTAATACAAACTGAGCACATCCCTAAAATTATTTTATTCCTTTTTCAGAGATATTCAAAAAATTATTTTAAAATTTTATGTAGGGGTTTTCTCCTTGGTAAAAGTAATAATAGCAAAAGACCCTAATAGAAACAACCTACCTAAGTGTGTAGGTTTTACAACCGTGTTTCTGATTTCAAAAATTTAATTAAACCCGTAAATTCTGTGCAATTTGGAATAAATTTCCTTAAAGTGATTTCTTATTTCGGGCATATTAATTTTAAGTGTTTCTTCTATCGCTTTAAGACTGTTGCCTTCAACCATCTTTTTTAAAATATTCAATTCGCTGCTACTTAAATCGGATAATTTTTTGTTTTCATCAAAAGATGTAAATGTTTTTCTCGCTATAAAAGAATTCATCGGGACAAAACCTTCTGCTGCATCTTTTATAATTTTTATCATTTTTGAAGGAGGCGTATTTTTAACTAAGTAACAACTTGCGCCCGCCAGCAGTGCTTCAAATATCTTATCGTTTTCTTCGTATACGGTAAGAACAATTATTGTACACTCTTTAGAAAGTTGATTTATTTTTTTTATTCCTTCAATTCCGGAAATCCCCGGCAGGTTTAAATCTATTAATAAAACATCGGGAAGATTATTCGCGTGAGCATTTATAAAGTCTTCAAAGTTTTCGTAGGCGCCAATACAATTTAATCCGTCGGATGCATCAATTAGAGTTTTTAATCCTTCTCTGATTGTTTTTACATCTTCTATGATAATTATATTAGTCATTAATTTTGAGATAAGTTTTTTCCTTGGGACAACTTAAAAATAAGTATTTGAACGGCGAGTAAATACTACACAAAGGGAGTGATTATTAGAAAGAGTATTATTCCCAATAATATATGGTTGATCGCTCAAAAGATTGAATGATTGGTTGAATGTCTCTTCAATCATCCATTCAGTCAATCATCCAATCTCTTTAAACCAATCCTTGTTTAATTGCTTTCGCTACCGCTTCGGATTGTGAGTGAACGTGAAGTTTTTTATAAATATTTCTGAAATGAAAACGTACTGTTTCTACGCTTATAAATAAAGAATCTGCGATAGCTTTGTAACTGTTCCCTTCTACAAGCCCGGAGAGAACTTCTTTCTCACGCGGCGTTAAAAGAATATCGTGGTCTTTACTGTACGGGGTTGGATTTTTCTGAAAGAAATCTACAACTTTTCTCGCTATCTGCGAGGTCATCGGCGCGCCGCCTTCGTATGCGTCTTTTATCGCTTCAAGCAGTTTTGAAGGAGGAGTTTTTTTTATCAAATATCCCGACGCTCCGGCGCAAAGAGCTTCAAATATCAAATCGTTTTCATCATAAACGGTGAGCATTAATATTATATAATCGTGCGAAATTTCTTTTAATCTTTTTATTCCTTCTATGCCCGACATTCCAGGCAAATTTATATCCATCAACACAACATCAAATTTCAGTTTGTTAAGATTTTCAAGAAGACTTTCGCAATCGCTGAATGCCGCGACACAATTGTAACCTTCGGTTCCTTCTATTAATATTTTTAATCCGTCTCTTATTGTATTGCTGTCTTCTACTATAACAACATTTATCATTTAAAACCTTTTAAAAATTAATCTCAACTGATGCTTCCAATATACTTAACGGTTGTTCCGTTACCAAGTGAAGAATTAATATATAACTTTCCTCCAATAAGCTCGGCGCGGTTTTCCATGTTATCGAGTCCGTTTCCCTGACTCGTTTTTCTTTCATATCCGTTTCCGTTATCGCTTAATTCCATTTCTAATTTTCTGCCGTTTACTTTTGCGTTTAAATATATTTCCGAACAGTTGCTGTGTGTTATGCAATTATTTATCGCTTCTTTAAAAATTAAAAACAGATGCTGCCTGTGTTCCATCTGCAATGAAACATTTTCTAATGCTTTTAAATTATCAGAACGGAATGAAATATTTGTATCTGCCAGCAGTTCGGAATAAGTATCCTGCAGTCTCAAAATTAAATCATATAAAGAATCACGTTTGGGATTTACAAGCCAAACTATATCGCTCATTTTGTCTATTAAATCTCTGGATTTTGTACTTATTTTGCCCAAACTTTTTTGTACATCTTTTTCTGCGCCGTTTAATCTTGTAGAAATTACTTCGCTTAAAATAGAAATTTCAGTCAGGCTTGAACCGATATTGTCATGTAAATCTGCCGCGATTTTGGTTCTCAATCTTTCTACTGCAAGAATGTTTTTAATTTGTGCAGTTACAAAATAAATTCCAAGTCCGAGAAAAGTAAGAAACACAACCGCGACAAAAGCCCATGTTTTCCAAAACGGAGTTAAGATTTTTATTTGAACCGATGCGCCTTGCTGATTCCAAACTTTGTCATTGTTGGATCCTCTTACTTTAAACGTATAATCGCCGTCGCTTATGTTTGAATATGTTATAACATTTTTTCCGCCTGCAGATTTCCATTCTTCATCGTAACCGTCAAGTATATATTCATATTGATTTTTTTCGGGAGTTGTAAAATCAAGAGCTGCAAATTCAAAACTAAATGCGTAGCTGTCATATGATAATGAAATTGAATTCGGCTGAGAGTATGAATTCAATTTATAATTTTCATTTTTAGAATCAGATATTTCACAATCGGTTATATAAACAGGAGGTATGTAAGTGTTCTCTTTTAATTCACCAGGATAAAAAGAATTGAGCCCGTTTATTCCGCCGAAGAAAAGCTCCCCGTCCCTTGTTTCGTGAAAAGCTCCCCAGAAGAATTGATTGCTTTGCAGTCCGTCGGAAATATCATAATTCCTGAATATTTCTTGTTCGGGATTAAATTTTGAAATTCCGTTATTTGTGCTGAGCCAAATGTTTCCGTTCTTATCGCCCAAAATTCCGTAAACAACATTGTTCGGCAGTCCGTCTTTTTCAGTGTAATGAGTAAATTTAAATTTTGCTTCATTGTCCGATGTTTCGGAATTAATTATTTCTAATTTATTTAATCCGCCGCCGACTGTTCCTATCCATAAAATTGTAGTATCGGTTTTTGAACGCAGCTCATCTTCATAAAGAGAAACAACCCTGTTGTCACTCAATGAATTTATATCCTGAGCGTCGCGCAAAAATCTTTCAAATATAATTTCTTCTTTTTTATTTGAATTATTTTTTTGTAAAACACGCAGTCGGTTTAATCCGCGCCACGTTCCAACCCAAATATTTCCGTGCTTGTCTTCAATTATACATTTTGACTGAATTCTGTTATCGCTTAAGCTGTTATTGTCGTTCGGCTGACTTGCATATCGTATAAATCTATTGTTGCTTTTCTGATATTTATCGAGCCCTGACTCAGTTCCCACCCATAAATTCTCTTTTGAATCTTGAAATATTGCTTGAACTATATTACTGCTTATAGAATATTTATTATTTGGGTCATTCAGAAAATAATTAATCTCTTTTATATAATGTTCTTTGTTGGGGTTTACACTTAGCTTTATTTTATTAAGCCCGCCGCCCCACGTACCAACCCACAAATTCTTTTCATTATCTTCCCAGATAGAAGTAATAATATTATTACTTATGCTTGTCGAAGTGTTATCAGCCGCAAAATGTTCGAACTTGTTTTTTTCTTTGTTCAATAAGTTTAAACCGTTGCCGAGCGTTCCAACCCAAACAAATTTTCTTGAATCCTGATAAATTGCCCTTATCATGTTATGGCTTACACTGTTTATATCAGACGGATCGTGCGAATAGACTTTAAATTTTTTATTAAGATTAATCTTACTCGCGCCGCCGCCGAATGTACCGAGCCAAATTAAATTTGATTTATCTTTGTATGCGCAGCGGATAATATTATTACCGATACTTTTTATATCCGAGATGTTGTGCCTGTAATTATAAAATTTTCCGGAGCTTGCATTTAAAATGCTTAACCCCGCTTCGGTGCATATCCACAAATGCTGGGACGCGTCTTTTAAAATGTATGTGATATTATTTTGTATCAGCGAGTTTTCGTTTATGCGGGAAAAATGATTCTCAACTTTTCCTGATTTGCTGTTATACTTTATTAATCCGTTTTCATAAGTGCCTATCCAAACAATATCTCCTTCGTTTAATAACGACCAAACCACAGGTGCTTGAATAACTCTGTTATTAAAAACAAAAGATTTATACGAAGTGAATTTATTTGCGGTTCTTTCAAACTTATTTAAGCCGCCGCCGTCGGTAGCGATCCATAAGTTTTTATTTTCGTCTTCGCTGATGAAACGGATATTATCGCTGCTTAAAGAATTGGGCGTTCCGTCAGAACTGATTCTTGTAAACTTATTTGTTTTATAATCAAATTTACACAAACCGGAACTGTTGGTTCCTATCCAAAGTTTTCCGTCACTGTCTTCGAAAATTTTCCTGATATTATTTTCGCTTATTGAATTTTTATCTTTCGGATTGTGCAAATAATTTGTGAATGAATTCGATAAATAATTGTACTTGCTAAGCCCTCCGCCGTTCGTGCCTATCCAAATGTATCCGAATTTATCTTCGGTAATTGACCAAATAAAATTATCGCTGATTGAAGTAGAATCGTTATCATCATGCCTGAATGTTATAAAATTATATCCGTCGAATCTGTTCAACCCGTCTTCAGTTCCAAACCAGAGAAAACCCTTGCTGTCCTGTAGAATGGCATGAACAGTTATTTGTGAAAGTCCGTGTTCAATAGATAAGCGTTCAAATTTAATGTCGCTGTAAAAATCTGCAGAAAGAGATGATTGTGCAAAAACATTATTAATTTGGCTAAAGATCAGATATAGTAATAAGAAGTTTATGAAGGCAGTTTTAAGCATTAAATAAATAACTATATTTTTAAAAGAAAAATTTTTCATTTTAAGCGACAATATTGCATAGAAATATATTCAGTTTTTTACCGAAAAAATATAGTAAAATCCATCATTAAAACTTCATAACTTTTTATCTCATTTTTAACTATACTTGTTATTATTTATAAACAGTTTTTGATGATTCTATTATGAGAAATAACACGCTGATCTTTATATTATTATTAATTTTGTTGTTCGAAAACCAAACTTATCCGCAATCTCTTTTTGACAATAATGAAATAGCGAAAGTCGGCGACAAATCAATTACAAAAGATGAGTTCCTGCAAAGAATTGAATTAACCCCGCAATTTAACAAACACATAAAAAAACTTACTCTGTCTTTAAAATTGGAATTTCTATTTACATTAATTGCGGAAAAATTAATGGCTAATGAAGCAGAGAGAAAAGGATTTGATACTTCAACTGCTATTATTTCAGCTGCAAACTCAATAGAAAAAATGTTTGTACGAGACGCACTTTTTAAACAAGAAATTAAAAGTAAAATTATTATAAAAGATGAAGACTGGATTATCGGAAATATCAGGAACGCTAAAATTTATAAATCCCGATATTTGTTTTCAACCGATTCAGCCGAAATACAAGATTTATACAATTCCTTAAAAACCGGAATATCTTTCGATTCTCTATTGAAAGTGCGATCAGAATCTAACGAGCAACAGGAAATTATAGATATTTATTACGGAGATTTAATCGAATCAATTGAGAACAAACTTTTCGAATTAAACCCCGGGCAATTTACTATACCAACAGCTGCCGATGACGGATGGTACATTTTTTTCGTATATGATATAAAAGAAATTAAATATAAAACCCGTGAAGAAATTGAAACCGCGAATAAAAAAGTGAAAGACGTTATTGAAGAAAGGCTTGGAGAAAATATTCAGAGTAATTTTTACAGAAAATTTTTCTCGAATAAAAAAGTTGACGTAAACAGTGAATTATTTGAACTTTTGGTTAACAAACTTAATTCTGTTTTTGAATTAAAACAAAAACAGAAACTGAAAGAAGATGGAACATTATATAACCTGCTTCCCGAAGATATTTATGAAATTCTAAACTCTTTCCCGGATTCTACTTTAAACAAACCTTTTATTGAATTTGAAGATCGCCCGGTAAGTTTTCGTAATTTTATTAATGAATTCGGTTTCAACGGATTTCAATTAGAAACCGCAAGAAAAGATTTTCTAATAAAAAAATTAAGTACCGAAATAAGAATATTTATCGAACGAGAACTTCTTGCGAGGGAAGGCTATAGAAGACATCTCGAAACTCTTCCTGAGGTAAAACAAAACGTCCAAATGTGGCGTGATTATTATCTATCGCAATCAATCATAAGCAGTGAAATTGAAAGTGTTGTCATAAATGAAAACGATGTAAAAAAATATTACAATGAAAAGTATAAAAAGGAAGAATATCCAGAAGAGGTTAATATTATTGAAATATTGGTAAAGGATATTGAAACTACTCAAAGGGTTTTAAATGAAATTAAACTCGCAAAAGATTTTAAAGAACTCGCAAAATTATACTCGCAAAGAGAATGGACCAAAGAAAAAGGCGGTGAATATGGTTTCTTCCCGGTAACACAATTTGGGAAAATCGGTGAGGCGGCGGCAAAAATGAAAATCGGAGAAATCAGTAAACCAATCAAGGTAGAAGAAGGATATGCTATTATAAAATTAATAGACAAGAAAAAAACAAGACAGGAAATGCCTGCAAAATCTTATGCCGAAGTCAAAGACCGTTTAAAAAGAGAAATCGCTTATCAAATTAAGTATCCCGATTTATTAGAAACAACAGCAAGCTTAGCAGAAAAGTTTTCAATTTCTGTTAATAAGGATGTCTTGGAATCTCTTGAAATCACCAACCTTAATTCATTTGCAATACGGGTTATGGGGTTCGGCGGAAAAATAACCGGAGTTCCGATTGCAAAACCGTTTTATGAATGGGTGCAAAAGTGGTCTTCAAAAACAAAAATACTACCATAAAATTTATTCTGAAATTATCCGATGCAAATTTTAAAACAAGCACAAACCGAATTTGAAAGAATACTTTCAATTATTAAAAATGCCGGCTGTTCAGTCACCGACAAATCGCAAAAACAATATAACTTCGAAGCAGTAATATCTAATTCAAAGGATAAAATTAAAGTTCAAGTCTACTTCGGCAAAAAAGGCGTTAAAACTATTTTGCAGGGAAACAAAGATTCGGAATTATATAAAAAAGTAAATAATATAATTTTCGGCGAATCTTTATTTGAAGAGACAAAAATAGAAATTAAAGAACCTGAAAATTATATCGGCACAGACGAATCCGGTAAGGGCGATTTTTTCGGTCCTCTTACAGTCGCGGCATTTTATTCAAACGATAATATTAAGCACGAGTTAATTTCTTTAGGCGTAAAAGACAGTAAACTTTTAACCGACTCTCAAATAAATTTTACCGCAGATAAAATAAAAAAAATAAAAAATGTTTTTTATGAAGTGGTTGTTGTATCGCCTTCAAAATACAATGAACTTTATACTAAGTTTGGAAATCTAAATTTGCTTTTAAATTGGGCGCATTCAAAAGCAATAGAAGTTTTATTGGAAAAAGTTGTTACGAATACAGTGATCACAGACAAATTCAGCAAAAGAGAATTAAACATTACTTCAAAACATAATCATAATTCCGGCGAAGCCGATAAAATTAATTTTATTCAAACAGAAAAAGGAGAAAGATTCATCGGTGTTGCCGCTGCATCAATACTTGCAAGAAACGCAATGAATCTCTGGTTTGAAAAACATAAAATGAACGGTTTGATTTTACCTAAAGGCGCTTCCGGTGAAGTAGATACAAAAGCTCAGAAAATTAAAAATGAATTCGGTGAAATAAAACTAAAAGAAATCGCAAAACTTCATTTCAAAACTTTACAAAAAATAAAGTAATTTTTTCCTTTTTCGATAATCACAAAAGGATTAATTATATTTACAATGTTTTATAATAAATTAGGTCAAATATGTCTCCTAAAAATGGCAAAGTAAAAAGAATTGGAATATTAACCGGCGGCGGTGATTGCCCCGGATTAAACGCAGTTATAAGAGGCGTTGCAAAACCGGCTCACGATCACGGACTTTCTGTAATGGGTATTATTGACGGCTTCGAAGGTTTTGTTGAAGGCAGAGCTGTTGAACTTTATAACAAAGATGTTTCCGGAATTTTAGCGCAAGGAGGAACTATTCTCGGTTCCTCAAATAAAGGCGACCCATTTCATTGGCCAGAAAAACAGAACGGCGAAATTAAAATTGTTAACCGCGCGAACGAAGCGTTAAAACATTATGAAGGATGGGGGCTTGACGCTTTAATTGCAATCGGCGGCGACGGTACCATGCACATCTCTAAAAAATTAATGGATATGGGAATGAACATCGTCGGCGTTCCCAAAACAATTGATAACGATCTCGAAGCTACAGATCAAACATTCGGACACGATTCTGCAGTGTGGGTTGTTTCGGAAGCGATTGACAGGCTGCACACAACCGCTTCTTCTCATCACAGAGTTATGGTTATTGAAGTAATGGGAAGATACGCCGGATGGATTGCGTTAAACGGCGGACTCGCGGGCGGTGCGGATATAATTCTTCTTCCCGAAATGCCTTTCAGCTGGGATGTTATCTTTGACAAAGTTACACAAAGAAATATGAGAGGAAAAAGATTCAGCATTGTTTGCGTTGCCGAAGGCGCAAAACCAATTGACGGAGAAATGGTTGTAAAAGCAAAAGACATAAAACGAACCGACCCAATTCAATTAGGCGGAATTGGTGAACTTGTTGCAAAAAGAATTTCGGAAGGATGCGATTTAGAAACAAGATATACTGTACTCGGTCATCTACAGCGCGGCGGCAGCCCTACTCCGTATGATAGAATTCTTTCAACAAAATTCGGAACATCCGCAATTGAATTGGCAATAAAGAAAAAATTTGGACGCATGGTTGCATTAAAAGGAAGCGAAATTGTTAGCGTTAGAATTGAAGACGCTATTTCGAGACAAAAACTTGTAAAAGCGAATGACCAGGCTGTTTTAGCTGCGAATGCTGTTGGAGTAAGTTTCGGCACTAAAAACTTGTAAAAAATTTCTTGATTCGAATACGAAAATATATTAGCTTTGAACTCGTTTTTGATGAGAATGTTGCAGATTAGAGTTTGAAATTTGTTTTTTGATTATTGGAATTTTTCAAAGGGGTTCCCGATAAAAAGCATCGGGATAAACTCCGTTCAGTTTACTAGCAACGACGGGTTGATTAGAACATTTTTTTGATTTTTGTAATTTGTTTATTGGAATTTTTAGAATTGGGGTCGTAGTTCAGTTGGTTAGAACGCCTGCCTGTCACGCAGGAGGTCGCGAGTTCGAGTCTCGTCGGCCCCGCAGATAAAGCCTTGTAAGACAATAACTTGCAAGGCTTTTTTGTTTTAGGGCATATTAATAAATTGGTAGTATAACACTATTGGTGTGAGTCTATTTCCAATTTTAATTGATCAGTAAATAATTCAGCTTCTTCCTCAAAAACTATATCCGTTTTTATATTACTATTTTTATATAATAGTTTTTCCTTTATTAACGTCAATAGCTCAGGATGGTCATGAAGTTTCGGTTTAGTTGTTAAATAGCTTATTGATAGTGGTTCTTTTGAAGTTAATAATTCATTTAATAAACCGTTATGCTGATAAATCTTAGATTTGATCTTATTATGGTCGGTTAGTTCAAATGAAATTGGTTTGTAAATATGCCAAATGTCATTTTTCCAGCAATATTCAAATTCAAATTCATCATTTTTCGTACTTACATAATGTGGAATTAATTTTTCAGTAATATTTTTTTTGTCAAAGTATTTCTTATAAACGTTTCTCCAAACTTCGTCATCACTTAAAGATTTTTTCTCGATTACTTTTTCATGTCGTAAAACAATATCATTAAATAATGACTCCAATATATGTTCATAATCAAGAGTCAGACCTTTTAGTGTTTCAGAAAAATAAAATGCAGAGTCATCCTTCGGTAAAATTTTATTAGCAATAACTTCAATTGCTGTAAATTTATCTAAATCAAATTGTTGATCAACTCTTTTCTTTAATTTATTTGTTGTCTGTTCGAGTCGATCAATAATTTTTTTGACATGCCGTCCATTTGAAGAAGGGAAAAATTCACTTAATCTATGGAATTTATCTACAGTTTTTATGAACAATAAACGTTCTGAATGAGCAAACAATAAAATTCCAATATTTACAAATTCCCCCGAAATGCGATCGTGACAATAACGCAATATTTGATATTCATATGATTTCATAGTAATAACCTTTCAATTTCATTTCTAAATTCACCAAGATTTGCAGTTCTTAGTAAAATAAAATTCTTAATTTTATCGAAAACTTCATTCCTCCATAAATGAGGCAAATGTTGCTCGAAATTATCTAAAAATTGTTCATCAATGTTAGACATTTTTTGTATTAGATTATCGGAAATAAATTGCTTACCCTTTAGGAAGTAGTAAAATAAGTGTTGTTGAGCTAAAGTACAATCATTTTCATTTAACATCCATGGAGTAGGATTATTATATAAAATCGCATTTGTAAAAGAAAATGCCAATTCATGGTCAATTAGATAAATTTCGTCATGACCCACTAGCATATTTGGTCTAAAATTATTTCTATCTGCATTGTCAATAAAGGTATCAAAAACAAAAGTTTTTTGTATTGCTTGAAACAATAATTTGTTATGATAGTGAGCTTCCATCCATGTAGAATACCCACTATCGAGATATAAAGTTCCAAAATTACTCCCTATACTATCTGAAAGTATCTGATAATATGATTCATCTCTATAAAGCTCTGCAAATTCTCGTGTTATTATAATCACCACAGGTTCTGGTATTGGAATTTCAAGCTCTATTGCTATAAAGGATGATAAAAGTTCTTTCAGAGCAGCTCCAGAATACATTCTTAAACCGACCGTTGGTTTTAGTACATAATAACCAATATCTCCAGTTTCAGAATCAACTCCCTGTATTAAGAATGGTCTATTTTGAGAGGTATCAAAAATGTCTCTTATTGATAAAGGGGAAATCTTTTTAACCTTCATATTCCCATCTCTTATAATACCCATGTTTTACCTTAATTTTATTCTTCTTCCAAAAAACTTTCAAGTGAATTATCATAAGTTCTTAAGCGTTGTATCCAACCTAAAACCATAATTATTAATTATCTTATTCATAAATTGACAAAATATTCAATTAAAAAACACATCTTTTATCTATAAAGATAATCTCTTCTTCTTAAAAAACTCAATCCCCTCTTGTAAAAGTTTTTTCTCTTCCGGATCAAGCTTTACGGAAGCTGAATGAACCGTATCCAGCGCGCGGGTGTTTATATGGCGTGTCGCGACAATTATTTCATAATCATACTTTTCCAAATCATCTTTTATAACATTATAAAATGCTAAAAATGATTTTACATTTATTTCGGGAATTGTAGAGCTGCTGTTGGAAAGAAAAATTAAATCGCCAATAAGATCTTTGGGATATTCTTTGCAAAAATTTATTACTGCGTGACCAGCTTTTCTAATACTCCCGGTAAAATGAAATCTTTTTAAAGTTTCATTTTCTGTGATCGCAACTAATTTTTCAATACTGTTTTTTGCGGCGCCCAAACTCCGCGTCCCCAGCTCAATTTCTTTTTCGATAGCTTCGTTTAAAACTTCGGGGAGCAATTCTTTTATCTTTCTGCTTTTATCAATATTGTTAAATGACTGGTTTAAAGCTACATCCACCATAAGCTGCCAGTCTTTTAAATATGCAAGTTCCTCAATAGAATATTCGCCTTTTTTCAGCAGTTTATTCTTTAATGCGTCTTCTTTTTTTATTCTTTGAATTGTACTCGCCTGCTGGTTTTCAAGTTCAAAATTAGCTTCGTTTACTGCAGTTTTAATTGAAGGGTCATTTTTAACAATCGCAACACCTTCATAAGTAAGTTGCTTTATAACTTCAACAGCGTTTGTTTTGGGAACTTCCAAGGCAAATAATAATTGATTCGGGATTTGATTCGGCTTTCCTATTTTTAATACTTCAGACAAGTCTCCATTCCAAAATTTTTCAATTACATTTTTAAATATGCCTTTTGTTTTTTCTTCGTCTTGTTTTTTTATTATGCTTAATATTGTGATAGTGTTTTTCATGATATCCAATAAAATCTAATTTTATAAACTCGCATGTAAAACTAAAATAATTCGTCAAAAAAAACGAAGACATTTATCACAAAAAATAATAAAATTTAATCTCTGAGATAAAAACTATAATATAAAAGCAGAGTTAAAATTAATAAACTATAACCGGAGTTATTGACATTTGAACAAGATTAGTATAGTTTATTCCGCGTTCGTTGAAAGATTAATTTAACAATTAAATTATGAGGTTAACTCATGAAAAAATCTGTAAATTATCTCCTTCTCTTATTTTTAATTTCTTCTTTATTTATTATTTATAGCTGTCAGCAAGACAAGTCAACACCAACACAATCCGACAATTTAGCCACCTCATTAGATAAAAAAGGTCCGGCAGGAGATTGTGTAACTATTCAAAGCGGAACACTTTTAACATCCGACGGAGAAGTTATAAAACCAGGCTATGATAAATGGGGTTATAATTATCAAGCCCATCTTTTTAACGGATATTATTGCGACGCTTACCGTGACGCAGCTTGGTGCCAAGATTACAAAGATGTAAAACTTCAGATGAAATGGAACGATGAATGGCTGTCTAATAAAGACTGCGATGGGGACGGTTTATTGGACAGGCATTACGGTTTCAGCTCTTATATTGGTTCAGGTGCGTGGACTACTAACCATATGTCGGGAACATATACAAATTCAGAAGGCAAAAAATGCAGCTGGAATTATTTTGTAAAAATAGTTGCCGCTCCTTCAGATGCTTATTCTCAAAACGGATATTGGTTTACTGCAGATAATAAAGAAATCGGTCCGGTCATTTGGAATGAATTCGCAATCATACAAGAAATATCTAATGACCCATGCGCCGGTGAACATGGTGTATTATATTTAAGTCCTATCGGACCGGGATTTGGGAAGTTTTAGTGTAAAAAAACTTTAGAAGTTGAAAAAGTAATTTATTTTTTATTATCTTAAAAAAGCCGAAAGGCAAAAACATTTAATAACAATTTGGTTTGTATTTCCAAACTACTTGCACAAAGACCCGGCTAGCCGGGTTCTTTGTTTTAAATTATTTCTATATTCCCCGTAAAAACATTTTGAAGTAAGAGGCGTCTAAAATTCCAAATCAACGGAATAAAAAAATGACGAACGTACTTCTTTGGTTTATACTTTTAATCATCTGCTGGCCGCTTGCTTTGGTTGTGCTTGTTATTTATCCATTTATCTGGCTGTTGTTACTACCTTTCAGGTTATTAGGAATCGCTGTAAAAGGAGTTTTTGAGCTTCTCAATTTAATTATTACTCTGCCATTCAGAATTTTACGCGGACCTTCTTCAGTACGATAATAATTTTATGGAAGACGAATTTTCTAATCTTACCGGGGCTCAGCGGATTATTTGGCGGCAAAAATTAAGTTGAGTGAGAAAAGATGTAAAGGGTTGATTATAAGATATGAAAAATAAAAAGAACATTAGAGTACATATTCCAGATATTAGATGAAATAATTCGATACTCATAAGAACTGCGCACCGAAGGTGCAAAATATTATAAGAAAGGGCAATGCCCTTTCATTATGAGCAATATGCTCTGAAAGAGCGTAATCAACACACAAATGCCGAAAAACTTTACTATCTCTAAGGATAATCAAACACTTTAAATCATATTTTGAAAAACAAAAAATGATTTCTTACGAAGATTTTATTGTTATAAATATCTCAAGACACTCTTACTTGATTCCGCCCTTTCAGGGCTAATAAGTTTATACTTATACACAGCGTAGGGGCGTTGCCCCAACCTCAAAGATTCAACCCCTTTGGGGTTTTTCTTTTAATCAATAAATATTTTGCCTAAAATCTTTTGACACCAAGTAATCCGGTGACCTATTTTACCCCTGGATTCTTCATTTTTAAACTTGCCCATTAATACTTTTTATTTAAGAAATCGGCAATTTGTCCGATAATACAGGGTAGAAAAGTATAATTAAATGGGCATAAAAATAATATTTATCATAAATTAAATATCGGAAAATCAACCTTCGGGCATTTTCTGAGGAGGAAAAATGGCAGCACACGATGATCATAAAAACGACGCGAACGAACTTCTTCAATTGGTAAGTTTCAAAATCGGCGATGAAGAATTTGGAGTTGATATTCTGAAAGTTCAGGAAATCAACCGCATGATGCAGATTACAAAAGTTCCTAACTCTCCTCATTTTGTTGACGGCGTTGTAAATTTACGCGGAAGAATAATTCCAGTTATAGATTTAAGAACAAGATTAGGTATGCCGAGAATCGAGCACGGAAAAGAAACAAGAATTGTTGTTGTTGAACTTTCCGGAACAACAGTTGGTTTTATTGTTGACGAAGTAAGCGAAGTTTTAAGAATACCAAAAAGCATTACTGAAGCTCCCCCGGAAATGGTTTCCGGTATGGATTCAGAATATATAACTGCAGTTGGAAAACTTGAAGACAGGCTGTTGATTTTACTCGACCTCGAAAAAGTTCTTTCAACCGAGCAGAAAACTGAATTGGCTGTAGTTTAAAAAAAGGAAATAAATGGCTGACCGTTCAAAGCTCCCGTATTTGGTGAGTTTAATTGATGATGAAACCAGAGAGGTCCGCGAAGAAGTTTTAAAAGGGCTTTCGAATTACGGCGCTTCGCTTGAAGAAGATTTGTTGGAATTTTCCAAAGCCCTTGATACACAAACACTTGATTTTTTAAAACCGATTCTCGAAAACAACAGAAGAAAATGGCTGTCTGAGAACTGGGAATCGTGGAAAAAATACAGCGACGCCAACAGTCAGCTTGAAGAAGCGTTTTCATTAATTTCCAAATTTCAATACGGTATAACTTACCCTGTAAAACTTAAACGCCTTCTCGATCAATTAGGAGAAGAATTCCGCACACTTTACCCATTCGGAAATGAAATTGATCTTGCAAACTTCCTTTTTAATTTCAAAAAAATGAAAGGCGAAAAAGAAGATTATTACAATCCGTTTAACAGCAATCTTATTTATGTTATTAAAGAGAAAAAAGGTCTGCCTATAAGTTTGGCGTGCGTTTATATTTTAACTGCCTACAGAGTTTCTCTTCAAGTAGAAGGCTGTAATTTCCCCGGGCATTTTCTGGCAAAAACAGTTTTAGACGGCGAGCCGGTTTATATTGATTGTTTCAACGGCGGGAAAATGTTGTTTGAAGAAGATTTTAAAACCATAGCCGATGAAACTTACGATTCCCTTTCGGATATTTTAGGAAAAGAAACTTCCGCAATTACTATTATCCAGAGAATATTAAACAACCTTGTTAACGCGTATAAAAATTCCGACGATAAAATTAACAGTGATTTCTTTGCTACTCTTCTGCGCACAAAAACAAGAGATTGAAACTTTCTTCTTTTTATAATAGATTAATTTTAAAACCAAATCTTTTATGTCGCTTGTTGAATTCATAATATTATTAGTCATCGCATCAATTTCCGGCGGAATAGGACAAAGTCTCGCGGGCTATTCTTTTGGAGGCTGCTTTTCCTCAATATTGGTGGGCTTTATAGGCGCATGGCTCGGCAAGTGGATTATGCTCGAATTTGATCTTCCCGTTTTTTTCTCAATTACACTTTACGGAAAATCATATCCCGTTGTTTGGTCAATTATCGGTTCTGCTGTTTTCGCTTTCGGTTTGGGAATTATCACTAAAGGCAGACAGTCTGAAAATTAGTTTTTCTTCTTATTGCCTCACTTCATAAGTTTATTATTTTTAAACAACAATGCTTATTCAGCAAATTAATTATAAATTCCAAATGACAAAATTCAATCTACAAACAAATACCAAAATCAAAAATTCAATGTTTCTGAATTACTCCCGGCCCTCTCTGATCTTTTAACGGTTTTCGTTTTAGATTTATTTGTGATTTCTGTAAACCAGAATTAATTTAGTACTGAACAAGGTTAATTAAAGGAATATAGTGGCAGAACAAAATAAAAAAGCAAACAGATTAATAAATGAAAAAAGCCTGTATTTATTACAACACGCTTATAATCCAGTTGATTGGTATTCCTGGAACGAAGAAGCTTTTAAAAAAGCAAAAGAGGAAGACAAACCTGTTTTCCTTTCAATCGGTTATTCAACATGTCATTGGTGTCATGTAATGGAACATGAATCTTTTGAAGATAAATCCGTTGCTGAATTAATGAATAAAGTATTTATAAACATAAAAGTTGACAGAGAAGAACGCCCGGACATTGATAATATTTATATGACTGTATGCCAAATGATGACAGGCGGCGGAGGATGGCCTCTCACAATAATTATGACCCCGGATAAAAAACCGTTTTTCAGCGGGACATATTTTCCAAAAGAAAATAAATACGGGAGAATCGGTTTAGTAGAATTGATAAAACAAATTGAAACAGCATGGAAAACCAAAAGGGAAGA
>Ga0154415_1036_pt2 | contig 16775 bp, 20 predicted proteins | sample RifGroB2_FD_115919 | JGI IMG/M metagenome (GOLD analysis project Ga0154415, IMG submission 115919) | Ignavibacteria bacterium GWB2_35_6b | reverse complement strand
AAAAGTTTCGGGATTTCATTAATTTTTGTTTGCGAATATTTTTCTCCCGGTTCAAGTCTCAGCGCTCTTTCAATTACATAATTTTTTGTTTTATCGTTGCCTTCAATTTGCAGTTCGTCAATTGCGCTTTGCTGTTCTTTGTTTATTGATAAATAAACATCCGCGAAACTATTTTCTTCTTCTTTAAAAAAATAAATGGACTGCACTTCAACTTTTGCAAAAGGGAAGCCTGTTTCTTCAAAATAAATTAATATTTCATTTATAGAGTTTTCGAGATCAAATTTGTTATAGACATTTCCTTCAAGCAATTCTGTTTTCGTATTAATTGCTTCGTATTCGGTAGAGTCAATATTCAAAAAATATATTTTGTGAATTTCAGCCGGAGAGTTTTCTGTTAAATTAATTTTTACTGAAACAAATTGTGAGTCGGGTGAATATTGAAAATCTATTGTGTCAATTTGCAAATTGAAGAAACCGTAATTACTTGCGTTTGAAAACATTCGCGCACGGATCGCGTCTTCAATTCCACTAAACATTTTTTTGTTTTGAAGCGACAAAAAATTTATATAATTATTTTCAGAAATGATTTTGGCGCCGGATATTTCTATTGAACTTATTATCTGTGAATAAATTGAAATAGGAGATAACAAAGAGAGCAGAATAAAAAATTTAAACAGTAGGCGAGTCATTAATTATTTTCATCTTTTTACCCAATGTAAACAATTTCACATTAGTTGAAAAGCGGTTCATTTCGTCTTCGGTAACTTCACACGCGGAAAGTTTAGTCGCGTTAACTGCGCCGAGTGCCGCTGCATATTTTACAAAGTCGTCAAACACAAGTGATTTTTCCAAACCGTAAATTATTCCCGCCATAAAAGCATCGCCGCTGCCTGTAGGATCAACTTCTTCAATTACCGGGTTTTCAATTTTATAATGAAACCCAAATTTGGAAGCGTAAGTTGGGTTCGCGCCGTCTGTTATAAAACTTAATTTTATCCCTTTTGAATAAAGGTAATCGAGATAATCTAATTTATCTTTTTCTATTTCTAATTTTATATTTAACGAAGATTCAATTTCATTAATGTTGTTATGAATTACAGTCGGCGACATATCAATACATTTTTGCAAATGCGTTCCGTAAGTATCAATTATAGAAATTTTATCGTGCTGATGCGCGAGTTCAATTCCGAAAGGAATAATATCTTCACATTGTTTTGAAGGAATGCTGCCGGAAAATATTACAATTGAAGAATTATAAATCATCTTCTCGAGTTTGGATTTAAACTCTTCAACTTCTGTTTCATCAATTTCATTATTTGGGTTAAATACTGTTGTGATTTTATTATTATCAATTGTTAAAAGGGCGGAACGTGTTTCTGTTTTTATTGGGATGTGTTTAAAATCTATATTTTCTTCAGATAAAATTTGTTTAATTAGTTTTCCGTTTTTACCGCCGAGGAAAGCATACGCGAGGTTTTTTATTTTTAGAAAATTAAGCTGGCGGCTTACATTAATTCCTTTGCCGCCGGCTTTATAGATTTCTTTTCCGTTATGAATTCTTTTTTCCAATAACGGATTTAATGTTACTGTTAAAATCATATCATTGACTGTACTTGAACCAATCTCCGTATGGGGAAGAGGTCAGCCTGTAATCTCCGAACCCGGTATTGTCAACAAAAGTAAAACTTCTGTTGATGTGATAATATTCCCAGATTTCGTAAGGTTTTGTTCCCATATCAAAGGGGTGTCTTTCAACTGCGCTTGGCGGACCGAGAGTAATATAAACCATTCCCATATCGGACTTCCAGCCTTTAAAATAATTTCCGAAATTCGAATTGGCATAATCAATTCTTCTGTAATATTCTATAAAAACTTCATTCTCTTCTGTTCCGGGGGAAGGGTCTTTCGATTTCCAGAAATCACGGTATCTTTTTAGTTTGGTTTCTTCATCATCTACTGAAGTTATAAAATCAAGTTCACTCGGAGTTGCAATGTACATCATTTGGTCAACAGCTAATTCTATATCTGTAATAGTATCAGGGAACCCGGCAATTTTAGAAATAAATTTTTTCGAAACATTTGCTACATTTTCAAGTTCGAAATTTTTTAATTGTGCTTCAAGTACATGTTCGCCGAGGCTGAATTTTGCGCCGTCAATTTCATGAACAATTCTATTAACTCCGGGCTGAACTTCTTTTTCAACTATTTCAACAAAAACTTTTTTGCCTTCTTTATCTTTTATATCGTATTCAAGTTTTATGTCTCTTTTTTTATCCGAATAAACTTCAAGATAAAACGGCAGGCTTGAATCGTCTGTTGTAACACGCCTGTTAATATTAGGAACAAGCTTTTCACCTTCAGCATCCTTAATGATAGAAGAAACAAGAAGAATATCGCTTACGCTGAGCGAATCCGAAAGTTTAAGAACAGTTGCAGTTGCTTCTATTACAAAATTTTTGCGGGAATCTCTGTCCACGACTTCGCACCGCATTGCGTATTTCCCCGGCGCAATTTCAAAGGACCTGACTGAAAAATTAGAATTAGACCTTGATTCTGTAGCGGAAAAATCCTTTGCGACAACTGTTTCATTCCATGTACTTTCAATTGCAATTTTTTCGGAATCTTTTTCGGAAAATTTTATATGTATGCTGTACTTTGCTCTGTAGCCTTCGGGGTCTTTAATAAATTGCAAGTTTTGATATGGAACTTGAACAAACAAATCCACGCGTGTTTTGTCATCGCGGTCACTTTTGTAGCTTGCGATATCAACGCTGAATCCGGGGAATGATTTATAAATCGGGTTTTCGTCACCAGAATGTTCTACCTGGGCAAAAACCGGTAATGTTAAAATCATAATCACAAACACTGTTAAAAACTTTTTCATCTTTCACCTTTCGGTTTAAATTTTATGTGCGAACAAATCATAATCATTACAATCGAAAATATCAACGGTATAAAAGTGACCTACTGTAAGGTTCGCGTTTTTTGCACTAATTAGAACTTCGCCGTCCACTTCGGGTGCGTCCCGCTCCGTCCTGCCGACGTAATATTCTTCGTCTTTGCTGTCGATTATCACTTTTAATTTTTTGCCGATTAGATTTTTATTCTTTCTAAAAGAAATATCGCGCTGAAGTTCCATTAATATTGCTTTTCGCTCTTCTTTAATTTCTTGAGGAATTGGGTCGCCGAGAAGATAACTTGGAGTATTTTCTTCAACTGAGAAATTAAAAGCTCCGAAACGATCGAATTCAAACTCTTTTACAAAATCACAAAGTTCTTCAAAATCTTTTTCTGTTTCTGCGGGATAACCGGTTATAAATGTTGTTCGTAATGTTAAACCGGGAATTCTTTCTTTTAAAGTATAAAGAAGTTCTTTTGTTCTTCGTTGTGTAATTCCGCGCCGCATGGATTTTAAAACATTATCGGAAATATGCTGAAGAGGAATATCTATATATTTACAAATTTTAGGATTGTTCGCGATTGCGTCAATTAAATCTTCCGGGAAATGAGACGGATATGCGTAAAGCAAACGTATCCATTCAATGCCTTCAATTTCCGAAATTGCATTCAACAATTCTCCGGCGTTTCTTTTTTTGTAAATATCAATTCCGTAATCTGTTGTATCCTGACCGATAATAATAATTTCTTTCACGCCCTTTTTTGCGAGCGATTTAGTTTCGCGCAAAAGCATTTCAATCGGTTTGGATTGATGTTTCCCGCGCATCAGAGGAATAGCGCAGAATGAACACGGGTTATCGCAGCCTTCCGAAATTTTTAAATACGCGAAATGTTTCGGAGTTGAAAGTTCGCGTTCGCCGAGAAGTTCATATTTTAAATCACCGCCGAATTCTTTTATAATTCCTTCGTAATCTTCGGTGCCGAAAAAAGAATCCACTTCGGGAATTTCTTTCATTAAATCTTTTTTATAACGTTCGGATAAACAACCGGCGACAATTACTTTTTTTATCTTGCCTTGTTTTTTTAATTCAACGGCTTCAAGAATTGTGTTTACGGATTCTTCTTTCGCTGCGTCAATAAATCCACAGGTGTTTATGATAATTGTTTCTGCGTCTTCCGTATTTTCGGTATAGTTGAGTTTATTGAGTTTTAATTGTCCGGCAATCCTTTCAGAATCAACAGTATTTTTTGAACACCCTAAAGTAATTATACCTATTTTATCTTTTACTAACATAAATTCCTTTCATTTCCACGTTTTCGTAACAAGTAATATACATGATTCAAAAGCAGGGTGAAAAATATCTTATTAATTTACCTTATGCAAAATAATTGTTCGAGAGTTTTTATATATTCGTAAATCATAAAAAACAATAAAGATGAGACTGCAGTTATCAGACACAAATCCAAAAGTTGAAAAGGCGTTAATTAGTTTAATTAGAAAACAAAGCATTTCAAAAAGATTATCTCAATTTGTTTCTTTAACTTCATTAACCTTGCAGCTTTCTAAAAGAGCAATTGCACGGAAACATCCCGAAATGAACAGCAGGGAAGTAAACTTGTTATTTGTAAAGTATCATTACGGAGAAGATTTCTATAGTAAAATAAAACAATATTTATTGAAATTACCCGATGAAAAAAAATGAAATAATAGTTGCTCTTGAACCGGTGATAAAAGCCTTTGATGAATTGGGAATATTATATTACGTCAGCGGCTCAATTGCAAGTTCGGCTTACGGAAACGCACGAGCAACTCTTGATGTAGATTTAGTTTTAAATTTAATGCCGCAGCATATACAGCCCTTTATCGATAGACTGCAAGATAAATACTATATTGACAAAGAAATGATTGTTGATGCATTAAGAACTCAATCATCTTTTAATATCTTTCATCTGGATACAATGCTAAAGATAGATATCTTTATTTTAAAAGATAAACCGTATTCCCGAAAAGCATTTGAAAGAAAAATAAAAGATAAATTGGAAGATGACCAGGATACAATCGGCATTTACTTGTGTTCACCGGAAGATATAATTCTTAATAAGCTGGAATGGTACAAGTTAGGGGGAGAAGTTTCGGAAAGACAATGGCTTGATATTTTGGGAGTAATAAAAGTACAAAGCGATAATTTAGATAAAGAGTATCTTAAGAATTGGGCGGCACAATTATCTGTTTATAATTTGCTCGAGGAAGTTTTTACAGAGTGCAATCTATTGTTATAACCAATAGTGGATGTAAATATAAACAACCGGCGCGCTGAATAGCAGTGAATCAAACCTGTCGAAAATGCCTCCGTGTCCCGGAATTATTGAGGATGAATCTTTTACACCCGTATCACGTTTTAATAAACTTTCTACAAAATCTCCGGCTTGACCGATAACGCCTACAATGAAACCAATCGCGATTGCATCAGCCCAGCTCAAAAATTCCACAATTATTAATTTTGCTGCGAGCATTGTTATGATTGAAAAAACAAGCCCGGCTATTGCGCCTTCAACACTTTTTTTAGGGCTTACGCGCGGGAAAATTTTGTGTTTCCCGAAAGCTGTTCCGAGAAAAAAAGCTGCCGAATCGCAAACCCAAATTGTAATCAAAAGAGAAATTATTAAATATCCGCCTTGATGATATACAAAACCGGAGTAGTTAAAAAATTCGCGTATAAGAATTAATGAGCTCGAAAAAAGTCCGATATAAAATATTCCGATTAAAGTTGCGCCAAGATTATAAACTGCGGAATCTTTATTCCTGAAAAGTTCGGCGAAGAACAAAATAAAAATTATTAAGATGACTAAAATTTGAAAATCAATAAAATTATAAAATGAATTTATTATCAGAGCGGCAACAGAAATTAAACCAACATATAAGTTGGAATAACTTTCTTTCTGTTTCGCCATGTTTGAAAATTCTATAAAACTAAGAATGCCGATGCCAAGAATGAATAATAGAAAAAATTCCTCACCGAAATAACACGCGGCTATTATTAATGGAATTGCGATTACCGAAACAAGAATTCGCTGAGAAGTATTACTCATCAATTAGTATTCCTAAATTTCTTCTTCTTTGGAAATATCGTTTATAATTTCCAAAGCTTCATCCGCTTCTTTCTTTTTTACAAGAAGTTTTACAACAGCAAGATTACCCGATGTAACAGGATAACTGCTGTCCTTTTGCGTTAATATTATTGATTCAATATCCGCGCCCAATAAATTTGCTTTCACCATTTCAGCGATATAAGTTTCCGGGCAGGTGTAAACAACTACCCAATCCTGTGGGTTCGAAAGATTGCCTTCAAATTCTTCTTTTGGAATTAATTGTTTGCCGCAGTCCGGGCATTCTGTAACGCCTTCAACATATTCATATTCACAATTTGGACAAATCATTTATCAGCTCCTTCCTGCCCGTGGTCAAGTGGGGCTTTTAGAGATAATTTATGATAGTTATTGTTAACCCAAAATATAAATAGTGAGAAGAAGGTCAACAAAATAATAAAGCTTGTTATATAAATTCCGATGTTTTCGGGATCAACTGAATTTGACTCCATAAATTCTTCTTTCCCGAAAACAAAAAAAGCGAATACTGCGAAAAAATTATTTATAAAATGAAGGGCTGCCGCAACGAAAATAGAATTGCTTTTATATGTCGCGTAACTGAAATAAACTCCGAGTGCGATAAGTCCAAGCAGCCCGTACGGATTAAAATGATAAAGTCCGAAAACTGTTGCCGTAACAAGTCCGGCAAGAAACGGTTTTAATTTATATTCAAAACTTGATTGCACAAAACCTCTGAAAAAAACTTCTTCGCAGACAGCGGGAACGACAGCAACTATAAAAACTATAAACACAGCTTCGAGCGGAGAGTTTTGAGTTAATAAACTTACATAAGTATCTTCAACCATTGAATCGAGTTCATCGAAAAATTTTTTTATGTTGTTAATAAACGGAGCCGATTCAGCAAGTTTTTGAATTATAAAATTTTGTATGTATAAAAAACTTTGCAGAAGAGGAATCAGTATCGCCATTCCCAAAAGAAAAATTAAAATTTCTTTGAGTGAAGGATATTTAAACCTGATAATTTTTGTAACATCTTCATAAACAAATTTTGTTAAAATTAATGCGGGGAGAAGGATAAAAAGTATTTGCCCGGCAGCCTGCATTAAACGCAAAGCGTTTATATCCGCGTTCTTTAAATCAAATCCAAAAATGGCAAGTGTTAAAATTCCGCCGCCGAATTGGTATAAAATAAATACAGCGATTAATCCGAATATTGCCGCTGCTGTCGGAGAAATTGCGGGAATAATTTCCGGTTTCTGCTCATTATTAATTCCTGGATTTTCGCCGGGGATGTTTTCCAAAATATTATCAAGATTGTTTTAAAAAGTGAATTAAGATAAAAAAACGAGGAAAGATTTCCTAAGAATATAACTGTATAAATTCGTACTGGAGTTAAATTACTTTTTGATTATATTTGCTCAAACAGAAAGTTAGGAAAAATAATGTTAGCCAAAAATAAACTTAAATCGACAAACAAAAAGTTTTCAAAAAAAGATAACGCAAAATCTGATAAAGAAAATTTTACCGAAAAAATAGAAAATCTCAGTTGGGATATGGGGAAAAAAACGTTGAAAAAAAGAGACGATCTTTATGACAGATAAAATTTTTTTTGATACAAACTTGATAGTTTATTTGTTCGATAAAGGAGAAAGGAAAAAACGAGAAAAAATAATTAATGTGTTGAATGAGTTATCGGGCAAATCCAAATTGTTTATAAGCTCACAAGTTATTAATGAATTCATTAATGTTGTATTCAAAAAAATAGAGCATCGTCTTTCTGGGAAAGATTTAATTGAAAGAGTTAAATTTTTAGAAGACATCTTTACAATAACGCCAGTTTCATATAATACTTCTGTTAACGCTATCAAGATTAAAGAAAAGTACAGCTATTCGTTTTGGGATTCTCTTATTATTGCCTCAGCACTTGAATCAGATTGCAACTTGTTATTCACGGAAGATTTACAAAGCGGTCAAAAAATAGAAAACCAACTTGAAATTATTAATCCTCTCAAACAAGCATAAATTTATTTCTTTGATTTAAACTTTCCCGCAAGCCCTTCATAGCCGGTCAGTTCGGCGTCAATAGAACCAATGAGCACTTTTGTTTTTACTTTTATGGGGATTTTTAAATCATCGTCGGAAAGCCAGATAATAATATTTCCTTCACTTTTAAATAACCCGCCTTCCTGAACAAGGGGCTCAACAATAATGCAGTTGAAAGTTCCCGCTCCGACGTCAATTGTTTCTTTGCCTTTATAAACAACATCAAGAGGATAAACTTTATCTTTGTAGAAATTCTGTAAATTAAATCTGTCGCCGATCTTTAATTTAGAATAATCAAAAGTACGCGCGAGATAGAAAGCCGAAACAATATCATTAACATATAACGGAATGTCGTAAGAGCCTTCGCTTGTTTTTGCTTTTCCGTTCCGCTGGTCAAAGAACGCGGAGAAATCTCTTTTGTATCCGCCTTCTCGGATGTGCTGTTCAAAACGCCACGGGAATAATCCTTCTTTGTCGAGATAGGTTTCATAACGGTCGCGAACCTTGTAAAGTGCTTCCAAACTCGGAAGAGAGTTTACTTGAAATGTAATATGATATGCGTCTCTTCCCGAGATTTTTTTCATTTTCGGAATCGCCATTTCGGCAACGCCTGCTTTTATAAATCCGTATTTAACATCAAATGTTAATTTCTCTCCAACTACAAAAGCTGTGTTTTTAATTTTTCTGAATTCTGTTTTGCCTTGTGCGAAAACAGAAACGGCAATTATTAATAATACAAATACAAATTTCAATTTTGATTTCATTTCAACTCCGGAGATGTTCAGTTTGCAATTCGCAGTTAGCAACTATTATAATTGCGAACTGCAAACTGCTAATTGTCAATTGTTATTTTTTTTGCCGCCTCAAAAACTTCATTTATGTTGATGCTGTTCATACAGTTTAACTTTTCACATTGTTTCTTTGTGCAATTACTGCAAGTGATTTCAGGCATAAAAATATTTTTCTTATTGGTATATGGTCCCCATCTGTTCGGCGAACATGCCGCAATCTTTGGATAGAAACCGATAACATTTTTACCTAATGCCGCCGCGATATGAATCGGTCCTGTTGAATTAGCAATTAATAAATCCGATTTATTTATAACAGCGATCAATTGACTCAAATCAAACTTCCCGGCGAGGTTTATAAAATTATTCATTTCATTAATTTCATTGCAAATATTTTTTTCTGATTCAGAACCGGTTAATACAATATTAGCTTTCAACTGCTGTGCCATTAAAGAAGCGAGTTCTTTAAACTTCGAAATCGGCAGGTCAACCGCGCTTCCTGAGCTTCCGGGATGTATTATTACCGTCGGCAGTTCATTTTTATAATTTGTCTCCGCCAAGATTTTACGTACAAACTGTTCACTATGCTCTTGAACTTGTATATTAAACGAGACAGTATTTTCATTAATCTTTTCATCAATTCCCAGTTTATTTAACAAAGCGACATTGTATTCAAGCTCGTGTTTCTCACCGTATTTTCTATGCTCATATATTTTTTTGTTGAAGAAAAATGAATACCATCTGTAACCGGTGCCGATTCTGTTTTTTATCCCCGATAGAAATAAAATCAAAGCAATTTTAAAAGTAGGATATACAATTATGCACGAATCAAAATTATGTTTTTTTATTTCGGAAATGTTTTCGAAAAGAAATGTATTCCCGTTTTCTTCTTTAAGAATTAATACATTATCAATTCCCGGATAATTTTCGGCAAGAGCTTTTGTATAATTTCTTAAAAGGAAAGTTACTTTTGAATTTGGATAATGTTTTTTTATAATTTCCACTAATGGCAAGGATAAAATAACATCTCCGATTCTATCGGTTCTTACAAGCAATATGTTTTTCGGTTCATTCATTTTTTGCTGATGTACGGGTTATCTTTTATATAAAACCGCCAAGGCAGTTCTTTTGATTTAGTAATTCCGATTCTTGTCGCGGTTACAATTTTATCTTTGGGATTTTTTTTATTATCCAATATATAAATTTCATCTCCAATTAAAGAAATTCCGTTTAGAGATTTATTAATTCCCAAAGCCATACATAATTTACCGGGACCGCTTGTTAAATTTAGTTTTTGTTTTTCTGTAATCTGTTTTTTCCCAAAACGATTTAAAGCCATTTCTTCAATTCCTTCAACCGGTTCAAGTGCGCGGAGAAGAACAGCAGTTCTTTCATCTTTCTTTCCCGTAACAACATTTGCGCAGTGATACATTCCGTAAGTGAAATAAACATATAACAATCCGCCGGGTTCAAACATTACTTCGTTTCTTTTGGTTTTTCCATTGAATGTATGCGCGGCTTCGTCGCATGAACCGTCGTACGCTTCAACCTCAACAATTTTACCGCTTAGAATTTTTCCTTTGCGATTTATGACGAGAGTTTTCCCGAGCAAATTATTTGCAACTTTTAAAACATTTCGTATATAAAATTTTGTTGGAAGTTTTTCGTTTGAAGGATTTTTCATTTTTGATTAAAACGAATTGATTTAAGAACAAGGATTAACGACTTCAGATTTTTGATGTTGTTTTGAATTTATTTTTGAGACAGCCGTAATTCTATTTCATCAAGTTTTTTTCTGAGGCGTTCTTCTTTTGCCGGCTCTTTTATAATTAATTGTTCATAAACGTATTTTGCTTCTTTTAAATTTCCCTGTGCCATATATATTCCCGCGAGCGTTTCGGATATAATAGGTTTGCCCCCGGTAAATACAAATCCCGATGAGGATCTTTCTTCTTCAACTTCCGCTTCAATTGTTTTTGCGTTGTTTAATTCTTCGGCAAGCTGTTCGAGTCCGTCGTCAACTATTTCTTTTTCTTTCGGTTCTTCTTCGGCTTGTTCAAAACTTTCGGGGAAGAAAGCAGTTCTTCTGCTTTCAGAGAAAGCAGAAGATTCTGCAGAAATTTTTTCTATTTGATAGAGGTAGTAATCTTCTGTTTTTTTATCACTGATTAATGAAGATGCTTTCTTTATTTCTTTTACCGCATCTTCTTTTCTTCCTGTGAAAGCAAGCGCTTTCGCGTAAACCAAATGTGCCGTCGGGTAATCCGGATAAAGCTCAAGTCCGTTCGATAAAATATTTAAAGCGTATTCAATATTTCCTTTATTTAATTCTGCGTTAGCAACTCTCGCAAACAAAGGCGATTGTTTGTTGAATTCATAAATAAGCGCAATTTTATCCGGAACCTGATCTTTTAACGGTTCACTCAATTTTATGCCTTTTTACTTTTGAACACAGAGTGTTTTAAAGATAAATATGAAACTGATGCATATCCAAAAAAGAACATTAATTGGAAAGGCAAAGCCGCAATTTCTAAAAAGTAAATAGACGCCGCTACGCCTATAAAACAATAAGTCGCTAAAATCATTTCAACAAAAGCGGAAGGATCAACCTTTGTTTTCTCCATATATTTATTAGCCAATATTGAATCTGTTTTTTTCTCGACATTAAATTTCGGCGTGCGTACGAATTCACTTTTTCTGCTGAATAATCCTTCAATTACTGCGCGTGAATTGTTAACCGCAAATCCCATGCTGCCCGCCATAAAGAGAGGGAAAAGGGCGATCTTTTTTCTCCAATCGGCGTGTACATCTTTCTGCGCGAACAAATAAAACATGAACGAACTTATAAACGCGATTACAAACACCGACATGAAATTAAAAAAGTTATCGTACGGTCCTGCGTTTTTAATAAAAATCAAAGGAACATTTAAAATTCCTGCGAGAAGTATAAATGGGAAAACAATATTATTTGTTAAATGGAAAGTTGACTGTAGTTTTATTCTCAAAGGTAAATCTGCTTTCCATACAATAGGTAAAAGTTTTTTTGCTGTTTCAATTGCGCCTTTTGTCCAGCGGAACTGCTGTGCTTTTAAAGCATTCATTTCAGAAGGAAGTTCTGCGGGAGTTGTAATGTCTCTCAAGAAAATAAATTTCCATCCTTTTAATTGCGCGCGGTAACTTAAATCAAGATCCTCGGTTAATGTATCCGCTTCCCAGTTGCCTGCGTCTAAAATACAATTTTTTCTCCAGATGCCGCCTGTGCCGTTGAAGTTAATAAAGAAACCTGCTTTGTTGCGTACTGCTTGTTCAATAACAAAATGTCCGTTTAAAGCGAGAGCTTGAATTTTTGTAAGTATGGAATAATTTTCGTTCAAATGTTCCCAGCGTGTCTGCACCATTCCTACTTTCGGGTTGTTGAAATATTTCATTGTGTTCTGAAGGAAATCTTTTTTTGGAACAAAGTCCGCGTCGAATATTGCAACAAATTCTCCTTTAGCGTAAACTAATCCTTCTTTTAATGCGCCTGCTTTAAATCCTTTTCTGTTATCCCTGCGCACGTGCTGAATATCGAACCCGAGTTCCTGTTTTTCTTTTACAATGCGCGCAACGAGTTCAACTGTTTCGTCGGTTGAATCATCGAGAACCTGTATTTCCAATTTTTCTTTCGGGTAATCCATTTCACAGATTGAATCAATTAATCTTTCGATAACATAATATTCGTTATAGAGAGGGAGCTGAATAGTAACGAGATCAACTTCATCGGTGCCTTCGTGTTTTTTGTGTTCATTCTTGCCGTACTTTCTGTGATAATACAGCATTATAAAACCGTGACTTGCAAAAATCATTAATACAGTTAATGCAAGAATGTATACGATTAATACTATTTCGTCGATTGTCATTTTTTATAACCTTTTTTTACCAATTTGAAACAACACCCAATAGGATGTCTTCCGTTATTTTGTCTATTGCTGATGAGATTGCGTCTTCTCTCGCTGCTATAATATCAGCCGAGCTGTCGTAATCTCCGTAATTTGTAAAATTTCTTTCAAAAATATTTTTCTTTTGTACCAAATCCCTGTAAACCACTTTTGCGTTTAATGTTATTCTTCTTGTTTGAATATCTTCTCCTCCTGTAACAACCTGCGGAGAATCGGTAAGAGAAAGAATAGTGCATTCCAATAATGCGTCTGAATTATTTCTTTCCGCCACCTGCAAAGTATTATCGTTTAAAAATTTATTTATAAGTTCGTTAGTAAAATCATCGCTTAAACTTGCCTCGCCTGAACCCGTTCTATCAACGCTTATCGATATTGTTATTGTCTTTAAATGTGAAGGAACAGAAGCGCCTGTAAAGGAATAACTGCACGCCGTAATGCCTGTTAACGCGTATACAAATATGGTTAAGTAGATTGACTTGAGCAATAACTTTCTGCGGAGTAACCGAGTAATGGAGAAATGGAATACTGGAGTATTGGAGCGTTGGAGTATTCGCAAATTTCCCAACACTCCAGCAATCCAATACTCCATTACTCCAACACTCCATTTCGTATTTTTTCTATTGAATTTCATATTCTTTTAATTTTCTGTAAAGAGTTCTTTCGCTCAAGTTCAAAAGTTTTGCCGCTTTTCTTTTGTTGCTTTTGGTATAGTTTAAAGCGTTAATTATCGCTTTTTTTTCTACTTGTTCCAAAGGTACAACTTCCTGCACTGAAAAATCATTCATTGAACTGAATTCATTATTTGTGTTTGACGCTATGTTTTTCAAATCAACAAGATCTCTTTTTATATCTATAAGAGCGCGGTAAATCATTTCTCTGTCTAATTCTTCAGCCGATTTTGAAAGATGCACAGGAAGATTTCTGTATTTGTCATGGCTCGAAGATTCAATAGTTAGCAACGGGAAAAATGAATCTTCATCAAGTACACCATGAGTATTTAATGCGATTGCCGATTCAACAACATTTTTCAATTCCCGCACATTTCCCGGCCAGAAATAGTTTCTCAACAAATCATAAGCTGCATTTGTAATTTTTGGTTTCGGGATATTACTTTTTTCCGAATAGCTTTCTAAAAAGAAATTTATAAGAAGAAAAATATCTTCCGGTCTTTCGCGCAGCGGAGGAATATTTAACGATACCGCCTTCAACCTGAAATAAAGATCGCTTCTGAATTTTTTAGAATCAACTTCTCTCTGCAAATCTTTGTTTGACGCCGCTATAATTCTCGCGTCAACTTTTTTTACTGTTTCACTTCCTATCGGCATCAGCTCTTTTGTTTCAAGCACGCGCAAAAGTTTTACTTGAGTCGTGAGCGGCATTTCCGCAATTTCGTCGAGAAATAATGTGCCGCCGTCGGCAAGTTCAAAGTAACCTTTTCTGTCATCAATGGCTCCGGTAAAAGATCCTTTTTTGTGTCCGAATAATTCGCTTTCCAAAATACCTTCGGGGATTGCGCCGCAGTTTACAGATACTAATTTATTTCCGGTTCTTTTACTGAAGCCGTGCATCGCGCGCGCAAAAATTTCTTTACCTGTTCCTGATTCGCCGTAAATCAAAACTGAGATATCCGATTGCGCAACCTGCATTGTAATATCTACAAGGTCTTTTATCTTTTTTGATTTCCCGATTATACCGAATTTATTTTGAAACTCTTCGACTGACATTTTTACATACATCATTTTTTTGAACAACTAAAATAATAAAAATTATAGATGAAAGTGTGAAAATTATTTGGTCGGATTTAGGGTAAAAACTTAGATTTCAGCAAATAATGCTTAATTTGTCTGTGGTTTCAAAAATTCTTTTTTTATCAGTCGAATTTAATTTCGAAATAAATTCAGAAATTTTTTCTTCATTCTCGTCGCCGATGTGTGTCAAAAATAGTCTTTTGAGGTTTTGAGTTTTATGAAAACTATAAATTTCTTCTAAAGAAATATGAGATGTTTCCGTGATAAAATAATCAGCTTCTTTTTCCTTAAATAAAAAAAGATCATCCGCTGTGCCGATATCGGAAGTATAAATAATTTTTTTGTTCTCGACCTCAAAATAAAAACTGCATGAAATGAAATTGATATGATTGTAGGTCTTTAGCAATTCCGTTTTTTTGATATGAGAGTTTTGTTTTGCTGTAAAATTTATTTTTTCGTTAATAATAATTTTTTCTTTTTCTTCAAATCCATTAATCGTGAAATCAAAGCCGAGTTTTTCTTCAAACAAATAACAGCTGTTCAAAAAATATTGGAGAGTGTCAATTAACTTTTTATGTGTGAAAATAGTTAACGGATTTTTTCTGCCGCTTAATTTCATTTGTGTTATTAATGAAGCGATGCCGCTGAAATGATCGGCGTGGTAATGAGTAAACAAAATTGAATTAATAGAATTATAATTTATGTTTTGCGAGAGAAGAGTTTTTGAAATTCCTTCTCCGGCGTCGATCAATAAATTATGTTTTGAAGAAGAGATTAATATTGATGAGTGATTTCTTTTAAGTGAAGTTTTTCCTGAACCGGTTCCAATGAATTGAAGTTTCATATTTTTACGTTCGTCATTCTGAACGGAGCGAAAGCGAAGTGAAGAATCTATGCTTATAATTGCACTAAATTTTAGCTTGAGATTCTTCGTCGCAAAAAACCCTCCTCAGAATGACGTCAATTTGTAATTGAAATCACTCTTCCGTTCAGCTTAAAATTTTGTTTCAGCAAATTCAAAATAGGTTCTGCTTCTTTTTCGTTCATCAACTTGCCGACGGTAACTACATTTAATATTGTTCCGCCTACAGTTTTGGGATTTACTTCCGAAGGATATCCGGCTTTTATCAAATCGTTTTTTAATTTATCTGCATTTTCAAAATTTAGAAAAGCTCCCGCTTGGACTGTAAAATTAAACTTTTGCTGTGCCGAAGTTTGCGCCGTTGATTTGGCGATTTTAGATAAAACGTTATAAGATTCGGCAATGCTTTCTTCTTTTTCTTCTTCATCCGGAATTTTTCTGTCTGCGGCTTTTATATATGGGGAGGAAGGATATTTTGTTTTGAGTTCATTTAAATATGATTCTGCTCTAGTATAAACTCCGAGCGAATAATAATATGAAAATATTCTGTAGAGAGCGGCGTCTGCGTAATTACTTTTCGGAAAATTATTATAAACGTCTTCATATTTTTTCAGAGCTTCATTTCCGTCTGCGGTAACTACGGCATCAAGAAATTTTACGGAAGGATCATTGGGAGTTGCAGATATTAATTTTGGAAGTTCATTCCGCACTTGTTCAATTTCACCGGCTTCTATTCTTTGCAGGTAATCAACAATATCTATTTCTTGAGCAGATAATATATTAGAGAATAAAAATAATATGATAAATATTCGTGAATATGTTTTCATTTTTTTCAGGTTATAGTTTATTTATTTCACCCCTTCGGGGTTAAGAAATTTTATGTATTACTATTTACTACAAATATTAAACCCCTACGGGGTTTCTGCCATAAATAGAAATTATATCGAACGCAAAATAGCTATTTGCGCCAGCCGGATTATTAATCAGTTTAATAATTGTAGAATAAAAATTGACTTTCAATTTCAACTCTACCTTTTTCTATCAGGGTTAATAGTTTTTATTTTTCTACAAATATTTGACCCCTACTAGGTCGTCATAGATTAAAGTGAATTATGTTGTTAGAAATATAATAAATTAAAATTCTTATTTCTGTTGACTGCAGAGCAGTCGAATATTTGTAGAACTAAGATAAGAAGAAATAAAAACGACCGCAGAGCGGTCGAATAAATAATTAATTAGAAAAACAAACTTATGCCGTTAATTGCACCTTCTCTTCTCTTGCTGCAACAGTTTCAATAAAATCGCTGAACAAAGTTGCCGAAGTAGCTCGGTTTATTTTTACTTTTACGTAATCACCTTCTTTAACGTTTTCCGTTGTAGGGAAAATCGC
>Ga0154415_1063_pt4 | contig 20356 bp, 17 predicted proteins | sample RifGroB2_FD_115919 | JGI IMG/M metagenome (GOLD analysis project Ga0154415, IMG submission 115919) | Ignavibacteria bacterium GWB2_35_6b | reverse complement strand
CACATTAAACGGGTTAAACAAATATAATTACGAAAACGGGAGTTTAAAAAAATATTTTGCAGGGAACGGTTCGCTTTCAGATAACACAATTACGTTTTTGTATTCGGATAAAAATGGTTATGTCTGGGTCGGCACATCAATGGGGCTGAACAAAATAGACGCTGCTGCCGATAAAGTAATTAGGTTTGAAAATAAGCCTGCAACTAAAAACTTGAGTAATTATTATATTACAAGCATTATCGAAGATAAAAGCAGTGAAGATCTTTGGATAGGCTCTTTAAATGGTTTAATGAAGTTTAATAAGAAAAAAGAAACCGCAGTTACATATCAAAATAACCCGCGGGATAATTCAAGCATCAGCTCAAATAAAATATACGGGCTGCTTGAAGATTCATACGGCAATATTTGGGTGTGCACTCTCGGCGGCGGTTTAAATAAATTTATCCCGGATAAAAATAAATTCATCCGGTTTCGGGAATCAGATGGAATCTCAAACGATCTTGTTTACGGAATTATAGAAGACTATAACAAAGTTCTTTGGCTTTCAACAAATTACGGCATTACAAGATTTGACCCGGCAAAAAATGAATTTATAAAATATGATGTAAGCAACGGGCTGCAAAGCAATGAGTTTAATTTTAATTCATACTGCAAAACAAAAGGCGGCGAAATATTTTTCGGGGGCGTAAACGGAATAAATAGTTTTTCCCCCGATAAAATATTTAAAAATAATCTTGTTCCTCAAACAAAAATAACCTCAGTTAAAATAAATAATAAAGAGATAAGCGCTTTAACGGATAAAAGGCTGTTTAATGACATTTCGTATGCAAATGAAATAGTTCTCGATTACAACGAAAATATTTTTACAATAGAATTTTCGTCTCTTAATTTTTCATCGCCTCAGAAAAATAAATATAAATATAAAATTGAGGGACTAAATAACGATTGGATTGACATCGAAGAAAGAAATTTTGCGAGCTTCAGCAATATCCCGCCCGGCAGTTATTTGTTCAAAGTAAAAGGTTCAAACAACGATAACCTTTGGGATGAAAAAGGCGCAAGCCTTCTTATAAAAATTAATCCTCCTTTATGGAGGTCGATATGGGCATATATTTTATACTGCATAATATTTGCGTCAGTAGTTTCTTTATTTGTTTATTTAAAATTAACATCTCAGAAAAGAGAGATAACTGCTCTGCAAAGCGCCGATAAACTTAAATCGGAATTCCTCGCTCAAATGTCGCACGAAATCAGAACGCCTGTAAACGTTATACTTAGTTTTACCGGTCTGTTGAAAGAAGAAATGGAAGGCAAAATTAGCCAGGACTTAAGCACGGGATTTAAAAGCATTGGCAACGCGGGCAAAAGAATAATCCGCACGATTGATTTGATTTTAAATATGTCTGAAATGCAATCCGGCACTTATGATTATAACCCCGAAGTAATAAATATTCACGATGATATTATTCTAAAATTATTAATTGAATTCAGAAATCTTGCCGAAAACAAAGGGCTGAAACTTGAAGTAACCGGAAATTGCAACGATTGTTTTATTTATGCTGATGCATATACCGTAGAACAAATATTTGCCAACTTGATGGATAACGCGATAAAGTTTACAGAAAAAGGAAGCATAAGAATTAATATTATTTGCCATAAATCAAACATAATTACCGAAGTGATTGACTCCGGCAAAGGAATAAAAAATGAATATTTGAATGAAATCTTCTCTCCTTTTTCACAGGAAGAACAAGGCTACACGCGCCGTTTTGAAGGCAACGGTCTCGGACTATCACTTGTAAAAAAATATTGTGAGATTAACAAAGCGGCAATTGATCTTGAAAGCGAGTACGGTAAAGGCACAAAGTTTAAAGTTGTGTTTGAGAAATTTAAAAAATAGAGAGTAAACTAACTCGACAGATTGTTTGATTACTGTTATTTAAATACCATCAAATAAATTGCAAAAGAAACCCACGTTACTATAATTGAACCCACTGCGAATAAAATAAAAACATCAACAAAACCTTTATTTGCAATTGAGTGAACCAAATTTAATATCAAAACTTGCCCGGCGTCAAAATATAAAATAGGAACGCCAAGCATAACGGCCCCAAGAATTTTAAGGCGCAATCGAATTAATACTTGAAGAATATTACTTATCAAATATTTTATGTTGCCCGAATGATAAACGGTTTCTTTAGCTAAAATTCTTAAATTTTCTTTTAAATTTTCAGCGGCTTCTTTTGCTTTTTCGCGAGTTTCCATTGTTGCCCAAAATAGTTTTTTATTCCAGTAATATGATTTATAAACTCACTTAAAACTTAACACTTTAATAAACATAGTTCAATCCGAATTAAAAGAATTACTAATTAATGTTATTCGAATAGCTTGATTGCCGAACTAAATTTTCCAAGATTTTAATGCATCATTTAAAGTTTTTCACACATAATTGTTTTTACAAACGAGAGGAAGAAATGAAATTAAGAATTTATTTTTTTGCGGCGTTGGTTTTTTCTTTTACAGTTTTTCAATCAAACATTTTTGCCGAAGACGGAAAAGTAAAATCCAAAGACGGAACTGAGATTATTTATTCTTTGCAAGGAGACGGTGATGTTGCGTTAGTGTTTATCCACGGGTGGAGCTGCGATAAATCATACTGGAAAAATCAGGTTGATGAATTTGCAAAAGACTATAAAGTTGTTACTGTGGATTTAGCCGGACACGGTGAATCAGGTTTGGAGAGAGAAAATTACACAACAAATTTATTCGGCGAAGATGTTGCCGCAGTTATTAATTCGCTTGGGTTAAACAAAGTTGTATTAATTGGACACTCAATGGGCGGCGCGGTAATATTTGAAACTTACGGAATTGTGCAGTCGCCGGTAATTGGTTTAATAGGAATTGATACTTATCAGAATATAAGCGAAAAATTTCCGGAAGAACAATTGAATCAATTCCTTCAGCCATTTAAAGATAATTTTGTTGAAGCGGCAAAAGGTTTTGTGAAATCAATGTTTCCCGCCGGAACAGATTCTTTATTGATGGAAACAATTGCTGATGATATGTCGAAAGCGCCGCAGAATGTTGCAGTCAGCGCGATAGAAAATTTATTCCATTATGAAAATCCTGAGCTGCTTACTAAAATAAGCGTGCCTGTAATTTCTATTAACGGCGATTTATTCCCGACAAATTTTGAAGCAAATAAAAAATTACTCCCTACTTATGAATTAAAAATCATCAATAACTGCGGGCATTTCCCGATGTTTGAAAAAACAGAAGAGTTTAATAAAATTTTAAAAGAGACAATTGATGAACTAACGGAAAAATAACAAATGAAATTTTTAGCAATAGAACATGAAATGAGAGGGAAGGATCAAGAAGATTTTGAACCTCATTTAGAATCCGAATCTGCCCAGGTTTGGGAATATTATAAAGACGGAATAATTAGAGAAATATACTTTACAAAAGAAAGTCACGAAGCGGTTATAATTTTAGAATGTGAAAATAAAAATCATGCTGAAGAAATTCTAAATGATCTTCCTCTTGTGAAGGCGGGTTTAATTAGTTTTAATATCGAAGAGCTTATACCGTATGACGGATTTGAAAGATTGTTTAAAAACTGAGAATGAAAAATATAGTTATAAAAGAATGACAGAATGATTGCTCGATTGAACGGCAAACCATTCAGCCATTCATCCAATCAATCATTCTCTTTTATCAGTAATTAAAAAACTCAGGTCTGTAATATTCTCTTTCATCATAAGAAGCGGCGGAATTATAAACTTTATTTTTCTTTTTAAAATTGTTCAGCGACCATCCTTTTAATTCGATAAGCTGCATCAAAATTTCATTCTCTTTATTCATAAGATGTTTTAAAATCTGTCTTTCTGTAAAAGAGAGTTTATCATCAATTTCTTCCTGTGATTTAACGCGGCGTAATATTTTTTTTTCTGTTCAGCTACACTTTGAAGCTCAACGAGCAAATTATCATAAAACGGAGAATGATTCAGCGTAATTTCCAAATTTATGTTTTCCATATTCACCTCGTTTTTGTTTTTAATTTATTTAAAAACGGAAGCTGTCGCTAATTAAGAAACAATTAATAAAATGTTAAGGATTTGTTAAGCTCAATATTTACAGACGTTTCTTTAACATATATATATTAATTATAGTTCCTTTTTACAAGCCATAAGTTTTTCTCCAATTTTTTGAAGAAACGCATGTTAAAGAAAATGTTTTACAAAGAAAATTTACTAACTTAGCACCCGTAATTATTACTGAAAGATTGATAATGGCTATACTCAAAAACGAATATAAATTTATAATAATAGGAAGCGGGCTTGCCGGGCTGTATTCCGCTATGTGCGCTTCAAAATTTGGTAAAGTTGCTGTGCTCACAAAATCGTCAATTGATGAAAGCAGTTCGTATTGGGCCCAGGGCGGAATAGCTGCGGTTATGGATAGAGGAGATTCTATTGAAGATCATTACCGCGACACAATAAACGCCGGGCAGGGTTTGTGCAATGAAAAAAATGTACAAATTCTTGTAAGCGAAGGTAAAGAAAGAATACATGAATTAATAAACCTCGGGATGAAGTTTGACTCTTTGGATAATCAGTTACTTCTCGGATTAGAAGGCGGGCACACAAGAAGAAGAATACTTCACGCGGGCGGAAGTGAAACCGGTAAAAAAGTTGTTGAATTTGTAATTAATGAAATAAAAGAAAATAAAAATATTGATGTTTATGAAAATTCTTACGTTTATGAAATTGTAAGCGATGGGAATATTTGCAAAGGCGCAAAAGTTTTTAACTGGAAAGAAAATAAAAACTATACATTTGTTTCTCCCGCTACAATATTGGCTTCCGGAGGTTTATCCGGAATATATTCACGTTCTACAAATCCGCACGTAACAACCGGCGACGGAATAGCGCTCGCATACTTCGCCGGAGCTAAACTTTCCGATCTTGAATTTATGCAGTTTCATCCCACTGCGTTTTATTCGGAAACAGGAGAAACGTTTTTGGTAAGTGAAGCTGTACGCGGCGAAGGGGCGTTTTTATTAAATGAAAATCACGAAAGATTTATGACCGCTGTTGACGAAAGAGCTGAGCTTGCGCCGAGAGATATTGTTGCAAAAGCAATTTATGAAGAGATAAAAAAACAGGAAAAAAAATATATATACATTGACGCGAGAAATATTGACGCTAAATATTTTAAAAAACGTTTTCCGAATATTTACAAAGACGCGCTGCGTTTTGGTTTTAATCTGCCCGAAGATTTGCTGCCTATTGCGCCCGCTGCACATTATACAATAGGCGGAGTAAAAACCGATTCAAACTCACGAACAAATATTAAAGGGCTTTATTCTTGTGGCGAAACGGCTGCAAACGGAATTCACGGCGCGAACAGGCTCGCGAGCAATTCGCTTCTTGAATGTTTGGTGTTTGGCAAAAGAGCAATTGAGTCCGCGGTTAATGAAGAGCAGACAACTCAAAATGTTCAAGAAGAGGGAAAATATTTTTTTGTTTCAAAACAATTAGAGGAAAAGTTTCTTGAAGTAAGAAATGTAACTTCGAATCTTTTAAACGAAAGCGCAGGTATTTTAAGAGATGGGAAAACATTGCGCGAAGGGCTAAGCCAAATAAATAAATTGAAAGAAGATTTTTCTTTTGCTGCAAATGAATATTACTCAACCCGTGCAAAGTTTCTTTTAACGCTTTCGGAATTAATTTTCAAGTTTGCCCTTGAAAGAAAAGAATCAAGAGGATGTCATTCAAGAAAAGATTTTGCAGATACGAACGATAATTTAAAAGGAAATCTTATTATTCGGCATGAAAGCGAAATTAAGTTTGAGAATTTGACACAGAATTAATATTAATTACTTTTTTATATATGACGAATAGAATTATACCCGCCAAAATAAAAATCACAACATAAAAAATAATGTTCGATTTTTCCGAGATATTAATTGATTCAGTATTTCCATACAAAACAAACGCCGACCAATAATAAGGATTAGCGGAATAGTTTTTTATAAAATTTATTTTCGCGTAACGCAGCGCTTCCGCTTTTGATTTCCCTTCGCTTAATTGTTTATAAAACTCAGCCATAAATTTCGCTGTGTATTTATCGCTTACATCCCAAAGGGAAATGACGAGACTTTTTGCACCCGCTTCGTAAAACGCTTTCTGCATTCCCAGAATTCCTTCTGCTTTATCAATTTCTCCCAATCCCGACCGGCATGAACTCAATACAACCAATTCGCTGTTCAAATTTAATTTTACTATTTCTTCCGCTTCAAGTAATCCGTCGTTCTGTTTATCGTTGGTATTTGAGAAAACAATCAGCGGCTGGTTTTTATACTGGAACGAATGCGTTGAAAGATGAATAATGTTTTTATCCACGGCGTTAAGTTTAAAATTCGATTCCGTCGCATCGCCGGATAAAAACAAAGTTGTATTCGCGGTTACAGCATCAATTTCATTTATCTCTTCGCGGGAAAACTCAAGGGGATACAAAGTTGAAAGCCTGGTATACAAATCTCGGTCGTCAAGCAGTCCTCTGCGCATTGAATATAATTCAGAGCCGTTTTCCAAAGAAGGGTCGCCGATTAATAAAACATTATTATCATTCTGCTTCTGTTGCCTTTGCGATAAATAAATTTTAAACGACGGGGTGTATGAAATGTTATAATCATATATCAAAAAGTTTTTGCTGTCATAATTATACGCGCTGTAAAAATCTTTGTACTCGGTAACCAGTAATTCAATAGGAACAGCTATCAATTCCGGCGGCAGATTAAAAATTATTGATTCATCCCGCGGAATTTTAGAAATGATTTCTGAAAATAAAACTTTATATAATTCAAAAGATGCTTGAGCATTTAAAGAAAATAAATCCTGGTTGAAATAAATTTCACTGTCGTCGTATTCGGGATTGTAATACGGTGAAATATTATAAATTAATTTTAACAACCCATCTCTTGAAATATTGATCCTGCCGGAAATGAAGTTATTTTTTGATAATAAAAAACATTGACTGTAATTTTGCGAAACATAAATTGAAAGTAAGTTCTCAGCTTTTCGTAAATTAGATTGTAGTTCTTCAATCGAAATGTTTTTATTATTCAGTAAATATTTTTCCGCCTCTTTGTTTTGCGATATTATTCCTTGTTTTACTTTTTCCTGCGCAGAGGTTAACGATTTAATTTCTGCTTCTTCATAAATTCCAGAGTTCAGCATCCATTCAATTTCGTAAAACTTGTCAAGTTTTGTTTTATCCTTCAAGAGCGAGTTTAATTTTATCTTTGTTAGATTCTGTTCCGTGTTTCTTGACCGCGACTGCTCAACAACAATAAACGCTTCTTTATTTCTTCTTTGGGACAAGTAAAAATCTGTCAATGAATCATAGATATCTTTATAGTTTGCGAAATATGAAATTTGTATTTCGGAATTGCCGGATAAACTTGCCGATGATTCATCAATCAACTTTACCGCATTTAAATAAAATATTTCTGCGTCTTTATTTTGTGATTGTTCTTTAAAAATCTCAGCAAGCTGAAAGGTGGATTCAATTTGAGTATCAATATTTCTGCTGCTCTTCCCAAGTAAATCCGCTTCCTTAAAAATATTAATGGCTGAATTAATGTTGCCTTTTTGTTTATATATTTTTGCGATAATAATTTTTTGGAGTTCCAACAAATCCCAAAGTTCATATTCTTTTACAGCAGGCATTATTTTTTGAATAATTGAAAATGTTTCATCATAATTATTCTGAATAAAAAATAAAAAAGCCAGATCTGTGGAGGAAGTTAATTCGTTTTTTATGTCTCCGCATTCTTTCGCAAGTCTTATTGAAGTTTTAAAATATTTCTCGGCGAGAGAGAAATTGTTTAATTCGGAATATGTTATTCCAAGTTTGTGGTAAACAGTACTTTGCTGAAAGATGTTGTTTGTTCCTGCAATTAATTTTTCCGCTTCTTTAAAATGTGCGAGAGCTTTTTGAGGTTTATCAAGATTAAAATACAACGCGCCCAATCCAAGTTTTACATTAGCTTGAAGTTCAACGTCTTTAATTTCTTCAGCCACCTTTTTGGCTTGCTCATAAAATTCCATAGCTTTCGTGAAGTTTGATAGGTTGTGATAAACATCCGCTATGCCGGTAAGGTTTTGTATACGAGCGCGTTTATTGTCGCCGCTGAATTTTAATCCTTCGTCAAAATAATTAAGAGCTGAGTTGTAATCCGCAAAACTCATTTTAAGGTTGCCGAGATTGCGAGAAAGAAACGCGAGTCGAGTTTTGTCGTTAATTTTTTTATACAAGTCAAAACTGATTTTGTAATATTTCTGTGCGTCCGCGAGTTCGTTGGTTAATGAAAACGAAACTCCCATTTCAGAATTCGCTAAAGCCGAAGATTCTATTGAACTGATCTTCTCAGCAAGATTAATTGCTTTTTCAAAATACTCGCGGGCTGTGTAAACATCTCCATTGTCGTCGTAAATAATTCCAATGTTTACAAGTGCTTTTATTTTTTCATTATTATTGGTTTTTGCTTCTGCTTCTTTTAAACCGGTTTCATAAAATTGTTTTGTTTCTTTAAACTTCCCGGACAAATATAAAACGGAACCCTGCGCGATCGTAAATTTTGAAACATCAAAATCTTCTTTTGGTAATAAAGTTTTTCCCTTTTCTAATGTTTTAAAAGCCTTATCATAATTACCCAATGCTCGATAGGCATATGATAAATTATAATAAACTTCAGATGAATTTAAATCAGGCAAAATCTTTTCGAATATTTTTGAAGCGGTTCCCGAATTACCGGCGTTGAAATTATAAAGAGCATCCAAATAAATTAAATATTTATTTGTACTGCCTCGGTTTTCTTTTAAGAACTTTTCAAGTTTAGCAAAATTGTTTGAAGCGTTAGCCGCGAAAATTAATTCTTCATAAAATGATAAATTATCAGGCAGAGATTTTAAATGAGGGAATAGCAGTTCGAATTGTTTTTTAAAATCCCCGCTCTTTTTATATATAACAGATTTTAAAAAATCTTTGCGAAAAGGGTTTTCTATTTTCTCAATGGATTTTAATTCGGTTTCTGAATTTATTGAATTGTTTTCGAGATAGAATTTATAACTCTTCAAATCTCCCGAAGAATAGTTTTGCGAATTAACATTCCGGTTGGGTTCAGCAGCGGACTGAAAAAAAACATTTACTGAAGTCAAAAAAAATATTAAGGCAATAACATACATGTTTTACCTTTTGCTTGCGAAAGAATCTAAAAGTTCCTCCGCGTTTCTCATATAACCGCCTTTACCGCTGCGCACAAGTTCAAGATAAGATTTTGCTTTTTTAATATTATCAAGCGCGAGATAGGCATTTGCAATAAAGAAATACGCGTTCAAGTTTATGTTTTTAAATTGGCTTCCGCGATTTTTATTTACTGCAATTTCGAGCTGTTCTATTCCTTTTTTTAATTCTTCGCCATTATAAATTTTCACCAGCCCAAGAATATTTGATTCCGAATTCTGTAAATAAATTAATCCCAATATATAATGTGAATAAAAAATAGTTTTGCTTTCGGGATTCTCGGCGATGTCCTTATTTAACAATTCAGCGGCGGTTTTATAATCTTTATTATTAATATAAATCAAACTTTGCTGGAAGGATTCGGAAACCCTCCCGCGGCTGTAGCTTTTGTCTGAATTATCATAAAGGAGAATATTCTTTTTGTAACCGGGAGCGAAAATATTAAAAGCGGTAAAAAGAATAACATAAATTAATACAAACGCGGAAGCAGAATAAATTGGGGCTTTAAAACGGTTATAAAAAGTTTGCTGTTGTAATTTTACATGGGTTTGTTTTGAAAAAGTTTGCGTTATAAAATTATCTGCTTCCGAATATTCCGCGTTCAGTATTTCAAATTCATTTTTTAATTTTTCGGAAGCTCTAATTTGTTTTTCAATTTCCGGGATTAAAGAAATAACACTTTTATTTTCCGGCTCGATTCCATTAATATAAAGCACATAATCTGCAAGAAGCTCGTCTGTAACTTTAAAACTTTTCTGTCTGGAAGTTTTTAAATTATTGTAAATCGAAAATATTTTTCGCGCTTCGATGTCTTCGGCACAAAGCAGATTTATATAATTTTCTTCTTCATGCGATATATTATTCTTCTCAAGAATTTCTATTAATTTTTCGTAACTGCTCATTTTATTATTTCACTTACTTTTCTAATTAGTAATAACAAATTCTAAAAAGTGACATTTTTATTCTATCATCTTTCCGAGTTCTTCAATTGTTCTGTAGAACATTTTTTTTACAGCCGCTTCCGATTTATTGGTTTTCTCTGCAATTTCGCTGAACTTTAACTCTTCCCAGAAACGGAGTTTTATAATACTTTGTTTCTCTTCGGACAAAGTATTAACGAGCGAAATAATTTTTTCAACATCGAATTTGTCATTTGCCTCACTCCCGGCTTCAATATTATGATAACTTTCGTCGAATTCTGTTTCGGCTCTTCGTTTATTTTTTTTATACCAATTTACAAATGTTAAAAAAAGAACACGCCTCAGCCAGTGCTCAATATTATTTATACTTGTATATTGTTCGGCAAAAGAAATATAAACGCCGCTTGTTAAATCTTCGGCATCGTCCTTGTTGTTTAATTTTCCCGAGTAATATTTTGAAATGAAATAGCTGTAAGAAATATCTTTTATATGAATTGATAATTTTTCAAACGAACGCGAGTCTCCGTTTTTAGACTTAGTCAATAAAGCTTCGACTTGCTCCTTTTCTATTTTCAGAAAACTTGATTTTGAGGGCACGCTGTAGTTTACCAAATGAAATTTTAATATGAATATATTCCTTTTTTACAAAAAAGGTAAGACGTGTTGCATTAAGTCCTTATAATTGTCAAAAAAAATGTCACTTTTTAACAAAAGGGAACACTAAGCTCAAACCCGGTGTTATAGTTTGAATTAAAAAATAATGGCATGAAATCCAAATTATTATTTTCTATATTCTTAATCATATCGGTATCTATTGTATTACTTATTCTTACATTTTTAGCAGAAATATAAAATTATATTTTTATATTTAGCTGAGCTACGGGAAAAATTAATGTATAAAAATCATCAAATAATTTTATTGCTGCTGGTATTTTTAACTGTTGGAAAAACAATAACTTTTGGACAAGGAGTTTTAAAAACTTTTCCAGATACGCTAAAATATGAAACTCAGTTTGAGAGACTTCAACAATTATTAATTTATAACGACGGCAATTCGAATATTATAATAGACAGTATATTTGTAGATGAAACATACTATGAAGCAAGATTTGACAGAAGCTTTAATTTCCCCGATACGCTTGCTCCGGGCGATTCGTTATTAATGGATTGTATACTTTGGAATTTTTGGACAATTCCATACGGCGATTACGATAGCACATTAATAATTTACAGCAGCAGGGCGAATAATGTTCACAAAATTAAAACAAGTGTGGGATTTGAATATCAAGGAACTGGGAACGGAAAGATAGAAGGGTTAGTTAAAAGCAACGGCGCTCCCGTTGAGAACGCTAAAATTTATTTTTATATCAACGGGATAAAAATAATTGATTCAACAAAAACGAATAACGAAGGATTTTACTCTGCCGAATTGCTTCCGGGAAATTATTTTATCTCTGCCGAAAAAGAAAATTATAATTTATCTTTTGGTTACAACAAGTTAAGTCCGATTGACGCTGATTTTATTGCTCTTCAAAAAGATTCGGTTATTAATGTTGATTTTAATCTTGCGCCGGTTTCGGCTACTTCATTTTCAATTCAGGGGAATATTTTTGATAAACAAATAAACAGTCTCGCAAAAAAAAGAAGAGGTGGAATTATAATTGCGAGAGGCGGCGGGCATAATCCATCAAAACGCTCACACGCAAAAGAAAACAATGATATAATTTTTACAGGCACAATAAATTCCGACGGCTCATATTCGATAAAAAATATTCAGCAAGCCGGATATTATTACATTCAAGCTTTTTCGGAATTTTATGTCCCGGGTTATTATTCGGATCCGAATGAGAGTGTTTTATTCTGGCAGGAAGCAGATTCTATTTTAATAGATAAGGAGATAACCGATTACAATATTTTCCTCGAAAGAGATTCTTCATACGGCGGCGGAATAATTTCCGGCAAGATTGGTTCTATCTCCGATTCCAATTTTGTGAACGCAATTCTTTATGCACAGTCAACTTCAAACGGAAAAATTTATACGCATAACTTTGTTGATGAAAACGGGAATTACAGAATCACGGGGCTGCCTTTCGGAAATTACAGAGTAATCGGTCAGCTTATAGATTATGAAGATGCCGTGAGCGCAGTTGTAAACATTACTCAGCAGAATTATGTTGTTTCAAATATTAATATAGAATTCAAAACAACGAATATAAACGAACCCCAATATTTGCCTTCTGATTTTGAGCTTTATCAAAATTATCCGAATCCGTTTAATCCTGTTACAAAAATCAAATTTTTTGTACCCTTAGTGGAAGCATACTATGCGTCCACTACGTTAAGGATATATGATATTTTGGGAAATGAAATAGCAACGCTTGTAAACGGAATAAAACAACCCGGATTTTACGAAGTTGAATTTGATGGCAAGAATTTGGCAAGCGGAGTTTATTATTATCAGTTAATTTCAGGCGGTTTTATCCAAACAAATAAAATGATTCTTCTCAAATAAAAATTTACCTCAATTGCCCTCAAATTAGTTCTAATTATTTAATGTCACTTTTTTTATAAACGACACACTGTATTATTCAAAATCGAGTATCGGTGCCGGATTCAATAATTAATTACAAAACCGGGATTATAAAATGAATAAAAAACAAAAAGTTGTATTGCTCAGCGGAATTATAATTATTGCCTTATCGTTAATAATCTGGCTCTATTACGGCGGAGAAATATTTACAAAGACAGAAGTGCTTGTTGAAAAACACGACGAGCTTTTTAACTCAACCTACACCGAATGGGAAGATAAATTTATTTGGGGATTGGATTTGAGCCTTGTTATAAGCGGTGTTACTGCGGTTGCTTGCGGAATTTTGTTCATCATATTTAAAAAGAAAAACAAAGTTTAAATACATATATAAAACAATCTATTAACGGAGAAACTTATGGGAAAGAAAAAATACACTTTTTTAATCGCAGCGTTATTTATTATAACTTTTTCAATAATTGTTGCACAGGCGTTCAGACCGAATGAAATTCCAAACGGACATGTTTTTGAATGTGCAAATTGTCATATAAACCCTAACGGCGGCGGTACAAGAAATTCATTTGGCGAGGAAGTAGAAAACGGATTTTTAACACAGCCGGGTGCCGGCGGGCATGTAATTTGGAACTCATCTCTGGCTTCTCTTGATTCCGACGGCGATGGTTTTACAAACGGTGAAGAACTGCAAGATCCAAATGGTGTGTGGACAGGCGGTGCAATAGGAAATTCTTCTTTGGTAACAAATCCCGGTGACCCGAACAGTCACCCGGCAACTACTTCTGTAGATGTAATTGATAATAATCTACTGCCCGGCGATTATGTTTTGGAACAGAATTATCCCAATCCTTTCAACCCTTCTACAACAATTAATTTTTCAATAACAAATCAGAGCATTGTTTCGCTTAGTGTTTATAATAGTTTGGGGCAGCTTGTTGAAGAATTAATAAACGAAGAACTTCCCGCCGGAAATTATAACGCGCAGTGGCGTGCTGTAAATCTTTCAAGCGGAGTTTATTATTATACTTTAACAACATCCAATTTCAGAGAAACTAAAAAAATGATTTTGCTGAAATAAAAATTGTAGGGGACGCATATTATGCGTCCCCTACAATTAATATCATTAGTGATTTGAAAAATGAAAATAGGCGTTGACATATCATGTGTAAATAATAAAATAACCGGAACCGGCAGATATATAAACTGCCTCGTTTCGCAATTGAATAATTTTGAACATGAGATAAAATTAATTCCTAATAATAAAGACGCAGAAGGCAAAAACAATTTTATTGAAAAGTTGGAAAGATTGCACTACAGGCATTATAAACAGAGCAGAGACTTCACAAACGCGAATACCGACTGTGCAATTTTTCCAAACTATTTTATTACGCCGGGCTATAATAAGCCGGCTGCTGTGGTAATTCACGACCTTTCTTTTCTAACTCACAAACAATTTTATTCTTACGGCTTTGTGAAATATTATAACTATAGATTGAAAGAAACCTTAAAACAAAACCCGGTACTTCTCACAGTCAGTAATCACACAAAAAAAGAAATCGAAAAACATCTCGGTGTAAAAAGAGGAAATATTTTTCTTGTACAAGGATATTCAAACTTTACAAGTACAAGTATTCATTCAGAAAATAGAGATGAAAAATATTTTTTATATGTCGGGCACATTGAGCCACGCAAAAATTTAACATTTTTGATTGAAAATTTTTTATTGTGGAATGAATTTCGCAGAAAAAAAATAAAATTAAAAATTGCCGGCGAACTCTGGATAAAAAATAAAAAAACAAAAGAGTTATTGGAAAAATACGGGTCAAATAAAAAGATAGAACTTCTTGGTTATGTAAGCGAAGAGCAATTAAAAGATTTGTATAAAGGCGCATCAGCGTTTGTGCACACGAGCTTTGTCGAGGGATTCGGTTTTCCCGTGCTTGAAGCAATGCATTATAATTTGCCTGTTTTATGTTCGAAAGGAACAGCGGCTGAAGAAATATCACAGCCGGATTCAATTTGTATTAATCCTAACGACCCTGTTGATTTAATTTTAGGTTTGGATAAATTATTAATAAAAGCGAAACACAGAAAAAACAGTAATAGAGAAATTCCTTTTTCGCCTAAGCTGATGAATGAACAGTTGTTCCCGGTATTAGACTTATTAGAAAGTAAAGCTCAAAAGAAATTTTATACACAACCGTTCAAAGCAAAATCCGGTGAAGACGCTGTTATAAAAACTTTATTGTACGCAAATCTTTTTAACGCCGGGATTAAAAAAGAAGAACTGCTAAAAAATGCTATTGATGTAAAATTATCGAATAGGGAGCTGAATAATGTTTTAACAAATCTTTTTAACAAAAACGAAATTTATTTAAGCGGCGACTCGGTTTTTATCAATTCGGGTTCACACAACTTTTATATAAAAGAAAAGAAGAACCTTTCTGTAAAAAAAATAAAAACAATATTAAATATTCTAAACAGACTTCCATTCATTTCAGCAATTGCTTTCAGCGGCGGAACGGCAAATTACGGAATTGATAATCACAACGATGTTGATGTTTTTATAATAACGAAACCCGGCACTGTATTAATTGTTTATTTATTAATTCATTTATTTTCACTTTTGTTCCGAGTCCGCAATGAACTTTGCGCAAATTATTTAGTTGATGAGAATAATATGGAAATTAATAATTACAGAGATTTATATACCGCCCATCAAATAATCTCTTTAAAAACTTTTAAGAACGATAGATATCTGAATCATTTCTTTTCTCAAAACAAATGGGTAAAAACTTTCTTTCCGAATTTTGAATTTGATGAAGTGGGAATTATGCCATCTCCCAAAATTTATAAATCATTAAATCATGCGAACAAAATTATAAAGTTTTTTTACAGGACATTCTATAAAAAGAAATTAACAAATAGTGGAAGCAGCTCCATAATTCTTAGCGATGGTATTATAAAACTTCACACAAACGATCACAGGATAAAAGTACTAAAAAATTATGAAGAAGCGTTGACGAATTATTACTCTAAGAAATTAATTGAGAGTAAGAATCATTCGGTTGAATATATTGAAGAAATTTTATCAAAAGTCGGATAAGATGAAAATATTACTTGGGCAATCATATTTTAGAATTTTAGACCCGAAAGAACTCGAAAGGCAAATGCCGTACCCGCCCCTCGGGTCTCTTTACGCTGCGGCTGTTCTTAAAAATATGGGGCATGAAGTAATATTTTTTGACGCGATGCTTGCTGAAAATGTAAACGATTTTAATGATAAAATAATTACCGAAAAACCCGACGCTGTTTTGATTTACGATGATGAGTTTAATTACCTAACAAAGATGTGTCTTTCAAACATGCGCGAAGCAGCTTTATCGTTTATTAGAACTGCAAAAGAAAATAATATTACAGCTATTGTTTACAGTTCCGACGCGACAGATTTTTCACAATATTATTTTGACGCCGGATGTGATGCAATAATATACGGTGAAGGGGAAATTACGCTTACAGAAGTTTTTGATATGTTAACGAACGGGAATTTTGAAAAAGAAAAATTTACAATTAACGGTTTAAAATTCATTCACGATAATAAAATATTTTCAACGGAACAGCGAATAGTAATTAAAGACATAGATATAATTCCCAACCCGGATTATGAATTTGTAAATATTGCTTCATACAAAAAAATATGGAAAGAAAATCACGGATATTTTTCTTTAAACATTTCTACAACACGCGGATGCCCTTACAGATGCAATTGGTGCGCGAAACCGCTTTACGGACAAGTATATAATTCCCGTTCTCCTGAACATGTTGTTGAGCAGATAAAAAGTTTAATAGAAAATTATGATGTTGAACATTTATGGATTACAGACGATATATTCGGTTTAAGGCCGGGATGGATAAAAGAATTTTCGGAAATATGTGAGCAAAGGAAGATAAAAATTCCGTACAAATGCTTGTCGCGCCCGGATTTGTTGATTAAAAACAATGTTATGAAATATTTAAAAGAATCGGGATGCAGAACAATTTGGCTCGGCGCAGAATCGGGAAGCCAAAAAATATTAGACGCGATGGACAAAGGCACAACTGTTCGGCAAATTTATGAAGCCGCAAAACAAATTCACGAAGCGGGAATAGAAGCCGCTTTTTTTATACAATTCGGATATACCGGGGAAGATTGGGAAGATATAAGATTAACAAGAAAAATGATAACTGACTGTATGCCGGATGATATTGGAATTTCAGTTTCATATCCTTTGCCCGGCACAAAATTTTACGACAAAGTAAAATCTGAAATGAAAACTAAAACAAACTGGATAGACTCCGACGATCTTGATATGATGTACAACGGAAGTTACCCAAAAGAATTTTATAAACTTCTGCACAGATTTGTTCACGCTGAGTACAGGTTTTTCAAAATTATTAAACTGAAACAGTGGAATAAAATTATTTATCTATTATTTTATTTCATAAAATTTGTGTCTCTGAGAATTAAACTCGAAAAATATTTACACAAAAATATTTTCGTTAATTTTTTTTTGACAGAAAGTGAACAGGCTGTATAAAATGTATTCCAATACAAATATTGAAAATATTAATAAAGGTTTCGGTGTTTTAGCTGATGAGTATGATGAAATGCAGTTTACAAATAAACCTGTTCAAATAATGCGTGAAAAATTTTATGAACTTGTTGAAAGCATTGTAAAACCGGGCTCAGATATTTTGGAAATTAATTGCGGCAGCGGTATTGACGCTTTGTATTTTGGAAATAAAGGGTATAATGTTTTGGCAACAGACATTTCGGATAAAATGCTTAGAAATGCAGAAGCGAAAAACATTGATAAAAATATTAAGTTCATGAAATTAAGTTTCACCGAGCTCGACAAAATTAACAGCAAAAAATTCGATTTGGTTTATTCCAACCTCGGCGGGTTAAACTGTACTGATGAACTGCAAAAAATCGGGAAAGATATTTATAATCTTTTAAATAACGGCGGATATTTTATAGCGGCAGTAATGCCCAACTTTTTCTTGTGGGAATTCCTCCTTTTTATAAAAGGAGAATTTAAAAGAGCTTTTAGAAGAATGACAAACAATTGGGTCGAAGCGAATGTGGGCGGGGAAAAAATAAAAGTGAAATATTATTCTCCTCAAAGATTTCGAGAATATTTTCAAAATAAATTTATTTTCGTGAAAACAAAAGCTTCGAGAATATTTGCGCCTCCGCCTCCCGCGGGACATTTTTATTTAAAACAACCGGCTGTTTCAAAACTGCTTGATAAAATTGATGGAAGAATAGAAGATCTTTATTTATCTTCATTTGTTTGTGATTATTACATAATAGTTTTTAAAAAATAATTTTAGAATAATTCGAGGAAACAATGCAAAATATAAAACCGCTTTTTTTAATTCTTATATTTTTATTCATTGTAAATGAATCATTCGCGCTGCCGCGTTACTCATTAAAACTCGGCGACAGATGCGAATCTTGTCATGTTAACCCGACAGGCGGGAACATGCGCAATTTAAACGGATGGCATTTCGGAAAAAATCTTTTGGGAATGTACACTCCGCACGATAAAGAATTTAAACTCACTCCGCAGTTGAACGACAATATTTCTCTCGGGCTGGATTACAGAACTCAGTATTTATATTCGCAGGAAAAAAAGAAAAGCGATTTTCAAGAAATGACGGGATCAATTTACGCCAATGTTGAATTGGGAAATAAGATTGACGTTTTCGCGCGTTATGATTTTATTAATTTTATTTGGGAAGGATACGCCGTCGCAAAAATTCTTCCGAATAACGGATACATAAAAGCCGGAACATTTCAGCCGAATTATGGAATTAGATTGGACGATCACACAGCATATACACGAGGCGGAGATTTCTTTTTGCTTTTTACGGGCGGGGCAAGACAAGGATTGTTATATGACCCGTTCTACAGGGAAACCGGTGTTGAAGTAGGGTTAAACTTTTCCGACTTCTCTAATTTTACTTTCAGCGCGGGGAAAAATTCAAGCGCGACAACTTTTAGAGAAGACCTGACTTACACAACGCGTTTAGAATTTACTCCGCGAATCGGCGAACTTGGATTACTTTTCGGCGGCTCGGCGGCAGTTGCACACCTTCCGCGAAAGGCAACATTGATGGGGGGATTTGCGGGAATAGGTTACGATTCATTTGCGCTGCTTGCGCAGTATGATATTGCCGAAGATTTGCGCAGTGCCGATACTAAATCGAATGTAATGATGGTTGAAGCGTCATATCAAATTATGGGCGGACTTGAAGCGATTGTCCGTTACGATAAAATTGACCCGAACGACGCGGTTGACGACGATGAAATTTCCAGGCTTGTTGCAGGCTTTGAATATTTCCCATACAGTTTTATTGAAATACGCCCGCAGTACAGATTCCAGTTTGAAGAAACAGATATTGACAACAACTCGTTTGTAATACAACTTCACCTCTGGTATTAATAAAAAACATTAATAAAAGCGCAGATTTTTATCTGCGCTTTTTCATATCCTATTATTAATGACCCATTTGCCGGATTGTAATTTGTTTTTTATTTTTTAATATTTATCCGTCCATTCACTCTTAAAGCTATTCATAAATTAAAACGCAAAATGAAGCTTGGTAAAATTTTAATTCTGCTGATTGCTTTCTCTCATATTTCTGCGCAGGAGAATGATATAATATTCGAACATTTCGATACCAAAAACGGATTAACTCAAAATTCCGTTACAGCTATCGCGCAGGATGAACTCGGCTATATTTGGTTTTCAACTCAAAATGGTTTGAACAAATTCGACGGCTATAATTTTACAGCGTATCTTTTTGATCCCGATAACAAAAACTCTATACAGGGTAATTGGATTAATCATTTGATTGCAGACAAACACGGAAAAATTTGGATATTTTTCGGATTCGGAGGAATAGATTGTTTTGATACAAAGACTGAAGAGTTTGAGCAATATATTTATGACGAAAAGAAAACTTCATCATTACCTGAAAAATATTTAAGATATGCTTATTTGGATAAATGGGATAATCTTTGGCTTGGAACGTTTCAAAACGGAATTTTAAAATTTGCTAGAGATAAAAATACATTCATAAAATATTCGAATGATTTATTAAACAAATCTTCACTCAGCTCAAACAGAACTCGATGCGCATTTGCCGATACTCTGAACGGTAATAAAAACCTTTGGGTTGGAACTGCGAATGCCGAAATTAATAAAATAAATATTGAGACAGGAGAAATAGAAAGAATACAATGGAGAGATTTTAAACCCTCAAAAAAAACATATGATTTTATCAATTCAAAAAATAATGAAAAGAAAAAAATAGCGTCAATTATAAAAATCGGTGATGTAAAAAAAATAAACAGTGAATTTTTTCTGAAAGAAAAATCGAAATTATTAATTGTTTGTCAAGGCGAAGCAATGTTCGAAAATAATTTTGATTTCGGAAAAATTCTGAAAGAGAATAAAACCGTTTGGGAATCCAATGCGTTTTTATCTGCACACGCCGGGGGAGAGATTAGAAACCGTATTCAGTTTGATAT
>Ga0154415_1218_pt5 | contig 20985 bp, 16 predicted proteins | sample RifGroB2_FD_115919 | JGI IMG/M metagenome (GOLD analysis project Ga0154415, IMG submission 115919) | Ignavibacteria bacterium GWB2_35_6b | reverse complement strand
CCCCGTAACCAGCCATGCCAAACGAGTTCCAGCTCAATCCGTTATCTGATGTTGAATAAACCCCATTAGCCCATGAACTAATGTAGACATTATCTCCGGCATCTACTGTAATTGCGTATACATACTGTACAGGTAATCCGTTTGCTGTTTTTTGCCATGTATCTCCTAAATCTGATGAAGTGTAAACTCCGTCGCCGTAAGTACCGGCATATATTTCGTCGGTTGAAGTAATTCCCAATGCCCAGATGTGTGCATACCCGTTATTTAATGTTGACCATGAAGAACCGGCGTCTTCTGATTTGTAAATTCCAAATCCGAAAGTTGCAGCGTAAACACCGTTTTGTGAATCAATTACTATTGAGTTTACTGCTAAGTTTTCTAAACCAACAAAGCTCCATGATGTACCGTTATCGGTTGATTTATAAACTCCAAGTCCCCATGTTCCGGCGTAAAGGTGACCATTGTTATCTATTGCGAGCGCTCTTACATCAATTCCGGTAATTCCGGATAAATTCCATGAACTGCCGTTGTTTGTTGAGAAGAATACACCTTGTTCTGTTGCAACAAATATGTCGCCTGTTGAGTTTACAGCGATTGACCAAATAAATCCAACATTCATACCTGTGTTGATTTGAGTCCAATTTGCACCGTCATCTGTTGAGCGATAAAGTTTTCCGCCCCATGTTCCGGCTAATATATTTCCATCAATATCGTTTGATAGTGATGCAACTATTTCACCAGGAAGGAATGAACCAACTTGATTCCAGTTTTGTGTTGGATTATTGTTGCCCGTTCCTGTATTTCCATTTGTATTGTTTAAATCTTCTTGAGTAATGTGTAATGCCGCTGTTCCATAATCGTCTTCACTCAAATTTCCATTGTTCGGAGTTGAATCCGGATCAAGTAAATCTGAATGAGTGATTTCAGCAAAGTTTACTATTGTAGTATCAACAGGAATATTGCCCAAGAAATGAGTGTTGTTATACTGTGCTTTGCCTGTTAAATACTTAGCTATCATTTGTCCGTTTTGCTGACCGTCAACAAAGTTTACAGCAGCTTTTGGAGCCAAGATTGAACCTTCTATTCCGATGTTTGATATTTTCAAATTTGTTGCGTTAAAGAAATTATATAATACGTTTGTTCTGCTTGTTCCGTTTACAACTAATCCGCCGCTCCAATCATCAACGTTAGTTCCGTCAATATTAACAATTACTACTGAACCATTTGGAACATTGATTACAAAATTTGTAGCGTTTGCTAAGTCTGTGCCGTTAACGCCGAATACGTTTAAGAATGGATCGTTTCCGTCAAGCTTAAGCTCGCTGAATTGATATGTTGAAGTGCCGTTTGTTGTATAGCTGTGTAATTGTGTTGAAAGATTTATTAAATAATTGCTTGCTGCTGTAAAATCAATTGGATTATCTTTTCTTAAAGTACCGTTATTAATGCTTACCATATCAATCGGCAAGTTCGTTGAGTTTCCGTAAACAATGTTTCCGCTGTAAACCGCGCCGCTTGTGAATGTTAAATTGTTGTCAACTATTAATACATCTTCAGCACCGTTTGAATTTGGCAGTTTATCTCCAACACTGTAGAAAGCTAAATCAGCATTTCTTCCGACAGCCAACTTACCCTCTGTATCTGAAGAAGGCGCGCTCATATCTTTTAATATAAATACGTTATAACCTTTTGCGGGTCCTAAATCCAAAGTGCTAACGCTTATTTCAGAAATATCAACCAATACAGAAATATGCAATTGCGCAACTTCGCCGTTTGCCAAATTGCCAATTACCCATAAGCCGGAAGCTTGATTATATGTTCCGTGAGTTGTTGAATAAGAAATATAATCTAATCCTTCAGGCAATAAGTCTGATACTTCAACTCCGGTTGCGTCCTTAGGTCCGTTGTTTGTAACTGTAATTGTAAAGTTTACTGTTTCACCGTCTTCGGGATTTTCATTATCAACTGTTTTTTCCAGGCTTAAATCTGATTCATCATCAACAGGGGGATTACAAACCCAGGGATACCAATACAAATCTCTGCCTATTCCATCGTGAATTGGGTTGCCGTCACAATCTAAAATATTTGCGCCGAAGTGAATTTCAACAACAGAATCTTGTGATGTAATTCCCGGCCACCAAGCTGTGATTGTAAATGTTGTGTCGCCTGTAATCCAAACTGAAGCATAATGTGTTGAGTTATCTGTTTCAGGATTATTTGGATGAACAATTCGCCATGTTGTTTGTAATTTTGCAATACTTGGATTCGGTGTTAATTGTACCGAACCTGAAATAGTAATCCATTGCGGTTCGTATAAACAGATTGCCGAATCGGGACCGAAAGAACCTGTCCAATCTACTACACAGACATCTTCTTCTTTTTGATTTTTAATTGTGTGTAAAGCATAATCATCTTTATTGTTGTATGGATTAGAAGCATATCCGCCGGGCATCTGAGCTGTGTATGTTCCAATTCCTAATATTGGTGAATAGCCTGCGGGAAGATTAAATTCTTCAACTGTATATTCTCCGTTTATTGGAACGTGAAGCCCGTTAGTGTCGGATGTATTATTGTTCACATAAGTAAATTGTAATGTTCCGTTTACATAAATTCCGGTTGCAGAACCCAATGAACTTGTTGCCAACACATAATAATTGCTCGGTAAATCGTCCGGCAAACTGTTCATTAAGCTGCCGTTTTCATCATACCATTTTTTTTCAAAATAAATATGTTCAGCGCATTGTTTTGAATTTTTTGATGCTTCAACTGTTTTTCCGTTCAAGTGCCAAACTATTGTTGAGTCTTCATTAAATGTAACTGTAAATTCCGCATTCGGGAAATAATCCGTTCTGCCTGCTTCGAAAGTTGTTGGCTGTCCCATATTTTGGTTGCCGGTTCCGGTAAATTTATTATTATTTCCTACGGCAATATCAACAGAAACGCTGTTCGGATTTTCATAACCAAAGTGAGCGGTATAAGTTCCGTCTCCGTTATTAATTACGCATTCTAAAAGTGGAGTTACTTTTTCTAAATCTACCTGGCATGTTAAATAACCTTCGTCTGTATTTCCATCAACAAAGTTTTCATTTATTGCTGTCGCCGCGTCATTAATTGCGCTTAAACTATAACCTGTATTTCCGCCTCCGAGAGCCGTTTCAGCAATTTCCAAAAACTCAAAAACAGACTTTCCTGCAAAATCGCCGTCTTCAATTACAAGATTTCCCAAATCTGTAGAATTGGTTCCTATCTTGCCTGCCTGATCGAAATAAACGTTCATTGCCAAAGCAACTACTTGCCCTGCTAAAATACTTATGTTGCTTGAACCAGGATCAACGTAATTTTGCGTTAGTGCCAATGGAGTTGAACCCTGAGGCAAGAAATATTTAACTGCACTTGCTGAAGTCAACGTTAATGTGAATCCGTTTCCGACAACTAATCCGGAAGGAAAAACATCATCAAAATATTGATTTCTTATCTGGGCAGGAACACCGTTTTTATTTCCCCAGCCGCCTTGTGTAAATGTTACGTAACCTGTTAAATCACAATCGCCACCCTGTAAATACCAGTTTACTAAACCTTGGCCTGTTCTTGTTACACTTGTCGGCGTTGCCAAAACTAATTTTTGATATTGATTCGGTTCAATTGTATGAACGTATCTTGTGCCCTGCGGAATCGTTGCTGTTGTGCTTACATCAATCGTTGCTGAATTGTTGTTCCCTTGAGTAATAGTAATTGAACCAGTTGTTCCGTTTGCGTTAGTAGTTGCTGATGATTGACTTAAACTTCCCGATGTTGTTGATAAAGTTAACTGTACTCCGCTTATCGGGCTGTTGTTTTGATCGACAACTAATACAGTAAACGAACCGTTATTTCCAGTCTGTAAAAATTGAACTGCCGGATCAACTGTAATATTCGGAAGCGCTGTCATATTTCCGGATTGTCCGGTTGCAGCTGCGATAATTGCAAGAGCACGGTTTTTTACAGTGCTGTTATTACTAATAGTGTTTGCATCTACTCCGTCTGAAAAATGCCAAATGGCAAGTTGAACAGAGGCCGCTTCTTTTGCATCATCACTAAGATTTCCGGGACCGTTTGTGACCGGGTAATAGTTATTTAAAATGTAAGTAATTTCGTCTGCTGTTGAACCGTCGTCTGTATATTCGTGTGGATTGGATTGCGAATAATATGTGATAAAATGGGAAATATCGATGCAATAAAATTTTGCGTTATTTCCGTCCAAAGTACCTTTAAAAGTACCCGCATAAACATTTAGCTGATTGTTATTGTAAGGATTTGTAAACTTTACCCCGTCTACGCCCTTATCTTTTCCAGTTACTCTTGCAATGTTTGTTCCCTGCATATCTTTGGTGCCGTTAACACCATAATTTTGGAAGAGTACTGATTGTCCGTTTTCACTTCCTGTACTTGTGCTGTCAGGATCGGTTGAAAAAACATTATTGGAGAAAAGTAAAAGAAATGACAAAGTAGCCAATACTTTAATCATAGCTGGTATCCCTTTTTTCAATTTATGCTCCTATTGGTTATTATAAAATTCTAACTGACATGATTAGCGCAAAAAAAATGCCATGAACGAAAGCAGTGTTTTCAATTTGTTTTGAGGTATTATCGATTTTTTTCTACCAAAATCAAGTGTTTCAAAATGATAATTGCAGTTTTTTGAGGCATTATTTTTTGCCCTCAAAACAAGTTATAAAATTGGAAAATTTTGCCAAAACCGCAATTTATCAATCAATAAATTAAGTAAAAAACAGAAGAGTAAATTCATTGGTTTATTAAATTGCTGTTAGTTTACTTTTCCACTACAAAATTCTTCTTTTGAGATTCTAAATCAACTCTAAAAAAGCTACATTTTCAATATGGTATGTGTGAGGAAACATATCAACCGGTCGATATTTAATAAGTTTGTATCCACCTTCAACTAACATTTTTACATCTCTTGCCTGTGTCGCGGGATTACAGCTTACGTAAATTATCTTTTGGGGTTTCAAAAATAAAATATCGCTCACTGTTTTTGGGTTCATTCCGCTTCTCGGCGGGTCGGCGATTATTACGTCGGGTTTGGGTGTGTTTTTTTCTTTTATTATTGGAAGGAATGATTTGTCCAAATTTGTTGTAAAAAATCTAACATTTTTTATTTTGTTTAACTCGGCGTTTACTTTTGCATCGGCAACAGCTGCGTCAACGCTTTCAAAAGCAAAAACCATTTTTGCGCTTTTGGAAACGTAGATTGATATTGTTCCTGCGCCGGAATATAAATCATAAACAATTTCGTCGCCTTTAAAATCCGCAAATTGTTTTGCGGTTTCATAAAGTTTTTCTGCTTGAAGTGTGTTTGTCTGGAAGAACGAATTCGCGCTTATTCTAAATTTAAATCCGCCGATTTTATCATAAATATTTCCTTCGCCGAAATATACTTTTTCATAATCGCCAACTGCAGTCTGCGATTTTTTAATATTAATATTATTAATGATAGTTGTTATTTCGGGAATCTCATTTTTTATTGAATCGGCATATTCTTTAAATAGTTTATCATTTTCGGAAGACGTAACTAAATTTACCATCAAATCATTTGTGTGATGCGCAGTTTTTATAATAAGGTTTCTTAAATATCCTTCGTGAGTTTTTGTTGAATAAATTGTTGTGTTTTTGCTTCTGAAAAACTCGCGCGTAAAATTTAAAACTTTATTGCTTGATTCAGACTGCAGCCAGCATTCTTCAATATCCAAAACTTTGTCAAAAATTCTTGGAATGTGTAAACCGAGCGCAAAATTTCTATTTTGAATTTCTTCGTTATTTAATTCATCCGGAGTTAGCCATCTTTTATCGGCGAAAGAGTATTCCATTTTATTTCGGTAAAAAAATATTTTTTCGGAAGGCATTATCGGCAGAGATTCAAAACCCGAGAAACCGCCGAGCTTTTCAAAAATTTCGCGGACTTGTTCTTCTTTATATTTTATTTGTGTTTCGTAATTTAAATCCTGCGCTTTGCATCCGCCGCAGAACTCGAAGTATTTACACTTCGCTACAATTCTATTTTGTGAGGGTGAAATAATTTTATCAACAATAGCTTCAGCGTAACGCGATTTCTTTTTTGTGATTCTCGCAGTTACTTTATCTCCTGGATATGAACCATTCACAAAAACAACAAAGTTTTTTAAACCATCTTTATTCTCTTCATTTGATTCAACATCAATCTTCGCAATTCCTTTTCCTTCGTATGCGTAACCCGTAATTTCTAATTCTATATTTTCATTCTTTTTCAATTACTTTTCCTTTTTTCATTATCAATGATTTGAAACCAATAAATTTATCTGCGCCCAATTTTAAAAACGCATTACTCTCGTGGCTGATTCTATTCATCAGTTTTTTATAATAACTTTTTTCTTCGTCCGATAATTCTTTTTTTGAGTCTTCAAGTTTTCTAAGATTCATTGAGTAAAAATCTATAAAAGTTGCTGAGAAATCCGCTTCGGCAATAATTTCGAATTTTCTTTCTTTGTAATATTTTTGAAGATTATCAGAAAGCAGCGGATCCAAATCTGAAGATTCAAAAATTTCTTCGACAAAAACAGGAACAGTTTCAGCAAATTTTACAACTTCGCCAACGCACAAAACTGCTTCCGGTTTTAAAATTCTTTTTATTTCTTTTACAATTTTATTTCTTCTGAAATCCGAAATGGAAGCCTGCGCGAAAACGAGATCAAAAACAGAATCATCAAAATCGGTTGTTTCAAAATCCATTATTCTTACGTTTACATTTTCATGCGCTTCCAAAAACAATTTTGAATTCATCAGTGAGTCGTAATCTTCAACAATTAATTCAACCTTTGTTTTGGATTCTTCCGCGAGAATTTTTGCGATCTCTTCGCTCCCCGAACCGAGCACTAAAATTTTCAGTCCGTCTATTTTAACGTGTTCTTTTAAGAACAATAATTGTTTCCCGAGCCCGGGCAAAAATATTTTCATATTTACTTCACACTAATTTTGTTAAAACAAATATACGGTATTTTTTTCGAAGGCAGTCCCTATTTAAAAGTATGAATGGTAGAAAATATTGAAATGCACTTTAAAATAACAAACCCGACTTCTTTAAGAAATCGGGTTTGTCAAACTTGTTTTATAAAAAATCAATAACCCTTTTTTACAACTTTCTTAAAATCAGATTCCGCCATTATACGAACGAGTTCGTTTAATTTTGTTTGAGCTTTCCAGCCCAAAAGTTTTTCTGCTTTTGAAGCGTCGCCGATTAATAACTCAACTTCAGTCGGTCTGTAATATCCCGGTGAAACTTCAACCACAACATCTCCGGCTTTGGGATATTTAATTTTATTAATATTTTCTTTTACATAAGCTGATCTTTCCGGTATGAAAGATTTTACAATTCCTTTTTCAGTTTCGTTTTCACCCTGCCATTTAAGTTCAACGCCGAATTCTTTAAATGCTAAATCCACAAAGTCGCGGACAGTATTTGTTTCTCCGGTTGCGATTACAAAATCTTCAGCTTTATCTTGCTGCAAAATTCTCCACATCGCGTCGCAATATTCGGGCGCGTAACCCCAATCGCGTTTTGCGTTTAAGTTGCCAAGCACAAGTTTGTCTTGAAGTCCCAATAAAATTCTTGCTGCTGCGCGCGTAATTTTTCTTGTTACAAAGGTTTCGCCTCTGCGCGGTGATTCGTGATTAAATAAAATACCGTTGCTCGCGAATATGTCATAAGCTTCACGGTAATTTACAATTATCCAGTAACCGTAAAGTTTTGCAACTCCGTACGGCGAGCGTGGATAAAAAGGAGTATTTTCCGTTTGCGGAACCTCCTGAACTTTTCCGAAAAGCTCGCTTGTTGAGGCTTGATAAAATTTTGTTTTGCTCAAGCCTGTTTCGCGGATGGCGTCTAAAAATCTTAATGTGCCGAGCGCGTCAACCTGTGCGGTGTAATCGGGAACCTCAAACGAAACCTTTACGTGACTTTGCGCGGCGAGATTATAAATTTCATCCGGACCGATTTTCTCAAGCAGACGGTTCATGCTGCTCACGTCAACAAGATCGCCGTAATGCAGAAATAATTTTTTGCCGTGAACTTTAGGATCGTTAAAGAGATGATCAATTCTCGAAGTATTAAAAGAACTGCTTCTTCTAATTACGCCGTGAACTTCATATCCTTTTTCTAAAAGTATCTCCGCGAGATAACTTCCGTCCTGTCCGGTGATGCCGGTTATTAGTGCTTTTTTCATGGGAACCAATTCAATTATAAATTACAAATGATAAATTAAAAATTTTATTATGAACGATCAGCTTATAGGAATTATCAAACAGCCAAATCAAATGGCAAATCACTTATATCTCTCAATCTTCTGCCATCAACCAAAGTGTTTAACATATCTAATTGGCTTTCATCACCTATTGTATTTAAGGCATCAATTAATTCATTGAGAGCAAAATGATATACGCAATCAATGTCGCCTGTTCCGAGTGCAAGACTTGCAATTCGAGTAGTTGTTGGTTCAGCAGTCACCGCTACTATATGAGGTAAATTACCTTTTCTATTCCGTATCAAGTTTAATGCTTCTGTGCGAGCATTCTGTCCTCTATCGCTTCTTAAAGTCCACTTACAAGAAATACTTGCATGTAAAATTGGTTTTGGAAACTCATAATTGCTTCGTCTTAATGGTGTAAGCTTAGCTGCGGAATCTTTTATACTTATAATGGATTTGTTTTTATTTAACTCTTTATCTGTAACAGTTTCCCGGCTTATAACAATATCGGGACTGATTAAATAATCTTGACCTAACGTTGATGCTAACTCTTTATTTTTTTTTACAATTTTATCAATGCTTGCCAAATCTTTATATTGATCAAACTCCGAAATACTTGTGTTCATTGAATATTGCCATTTACCCGGCCTAATATGTTTAAATAATTCAAAGGAGTTTTCTAAAAATTCTTTCGTCAGCCTTTCAAAAATATTACCCGCTTCTTGCCCCGTTATATTTCCATATACTGGTTTAGAAGACAAACTCTTTGTAATCTCCCAAGCAATTCTAACACTTATCTTACTATCACCATCGGCATTATTCGGATAATCGCCCTTGTTTGCATTATTTCTAATCCGTAATAAATCTCTGCAAATGTTTTTATGATATTGTTCTCTTAACTTAGAAATTGTCATACAAAACTCTCTATTTTTTGTAGAACCCAATTACATATTCTTCATTCATTCTTTGTAAAATTTGTGATGTCTGTTTATTTTTTAGAGTAGCAGGCATCATTCTTCTATTTCTATCAAGATTTCTTATACAAATATGCGGCACACTAAAACCAATATTCTCACCAATTTCTTTCAAACATAGATGAGTTTCGGATATTATTCCATTTAGAGTTGAATTTCCAACAACTACAATTGCAGCTTTATTTGGTTTTAAAACACGATACATTTCTTTAAGAGAACGAGTCATTTCCGAATAATAACGATAAAGCACAAGTGCTTTTTTCGGATTTTTCCTTTTTATTTTTTCAATTATTTCATAAGTAAATGCAGGTATGTTTTCAAAATTAAAATTTGATGTCGACTCACCACCAATATAATTAGTTCTTTTTTCTTTTAATTCATTAATGGAATAGCCAAACCACAAAAGCGAAAATTTGTGTGCGCGCATATAATCAATTGCATTGGATGCATATGGCGGAGATGTAACAATTAAATCAACACAATCATCAGGCAGTGGTAAATTCTGTGAGTCAGCCAATTCTAATCTTGGTTTATTTTTAGACTCTTTTTGAACAACACAATCAATGTTTTGTAAAAATTTCTTTTTAAACTCATTAATAGGCGATTTCATTTTTTTGGTTAATAAATGATGGCGTGGGCTCTCTTCATAATCGCCAAGATCAAAAACCAAATCTGAATTAAAATTATATGCTTTCTTTACTCTATGCGGACGTGTATGAGCTAAATCAAGCGCAAGTGAAACACCGCCATTTTTTGTAATTATTATTGAAGAAAAAATTATACGGAAAAATGTTTGCACTTTTTTGTTGGTTAGCGACGAAATAGAATCAGATAATGCGAATAATTCCATGATTGAATCTTTTAAAAACCAGTATTCAAAAAATTTTTTTGTTTCATCATCAAAAGTTGAATTGTACTTTGAAAGCAGAGTTTCGCTGTTTGAAAGAAATGATAACGATGATGAAACAATATTATTATATGAATCTATTAATTGTTTTTTATTATAAAATGTAGATTTCACTTGCGCTATCATTAATGCTAACGGGTCAATATCAAAACCAATAGTTTTTCTATTAGCAAATAAACCTTCCAAAATTGTTGTTCCCGAACCAACCATTGGATCCAAAACAATATCATTTTCTTCAGTTAGATTTAAAATAAATTTTTGCGGAAGTTGCGGAGGAAACTTAGCCGGAAATGAATGAAAATTATGCGAAGAATAATTGCTGCTAAGGTTATGAAAATCTAAATCATTCTTTAGAATTTTAGTAAGTGTTTTTAAATAACTTTTGTTTATATCTAAATTTGAATTTGAAACTGTATTTTTAATTCTTTCCACTATCATTAATTTGTCCAATTCAATAACTAATTTTAAAATCTAAATATAACATTATGATGTATAATTGCTGATTTTAACTTAAAACTAATAGACCCATTTTTAACTGAAATTTTCAAGAAACCATTGATACGACTTTCTAATCCCGTCTTCTAAACTTGTTTTATATTTCCATCCAAGGTTATTAATTCTTGATACATCCATTAATTTGCGCGGAGTGCCGTCGGGTTTGGTCGAATCGTATTTTATTTTTCCTTTGTAGCCGGTTATATTTTTTATTATATCCGCTAATTCTGCAATTGTTAAATCTTCTCCCGTGCCGATGTTTATTTGTGATATCCCGTTTTCATATAAATCTTTCGCGTTAACATTTTCGAGCAAAAATAAAATTGCTTCAGCTAAATCTTCAACATATAAAAATTCGCGTTTGGGTTTTCCGCTTCCCCATACTTCGACTTCGCTCAGTAACCCGTTTCTATCTGTACCCTGAGCTTGCCGAAGGGTCGCCTCGTGAAATTTTCTTATCAATGCGGGAAGAACGTGCGATGTTTGTAAATCAAAATTATCATTCGGACCGTAAAGATTTGTCGGCATTGCGGAATAAAAATTACAGACATACTGCCTGTAATAATTTTCGCAAAGTTTTATTCCGGCAATTTTAGCGATTGCGTAAGGCTCGTTTGTAAACTCAAGAGAGTTTGTTAATAAATATTCTTCTTTTAACGGTTGCGGCGCGAGTTTGGGATAAATGCACGAGCTCCCCAGAAATATTAATTTCTCAACTTTGTTTTCATAAGCCCCGTGAATTAAGTTGGATTCGATCATTAAATTTTCATAAATAAAATCCGCGCGGTAAGTATTGTTTGCAACAATTCCGCCGACTTTCGCCGCTGCTATAATTACAATTTCCGGTTTTTCTTTTTTAAAGAAATTTTCAACTTCGCCTTGGCGCAATAGATTTAATTCATTAATGGTTCTTGTAACAATATTTTTATAACCGGCTTCATCCATTTTTCTATTAATGGCTGAACCAACCATTCCGCGATGTCCGGCGAGATATACTTTTTTCTCTTTCATAATTTTTTATCTACTCTTTTTCCGCAGTGAATACAAATGCTTTCCCGTGCACACTTATTATTTCATTCATTTCCAGTTTTATATTTTTGAATCCAGCTTTTTCGAGCATCATTTCAAATTCATATTTGCCGTACCAGCGCAGGTAAATTTCGCCTATCATAGTTTCGGTAAGTTTATCGTGATCGTAAAGTTCGTATTTGTACAAACCTTTTATTAATTGTTCATCAATATTATTTTTATTTGAACCGTAAACTATAATTTTTTTGCCAAGCGGAGTTTCAGCTTCGCGTCCTTTTACCCAAAGTCCGTCTTGTATTAAATTGTCTCTGTCGAGCGGACGGAAAATATCTACAATAAATTTTCCTCCGGGAAGAAGATGATTATAAATTTTCTTCATTGCTCTTTGCGCTCTTTGAAAACTTGATATTAATTGAAACGATCCGCCTGCTATAAATATTGTTTGATATTGTTTCGGCAAATCGAGATCGGCAATGTCCTGCATATATAAATTACTTTTTAAACCCATTGAGTCAATTTTCTTTTTGCATATATCAAGCATCTCGGATGAAACATCAACACCGTCAATCTGCACGCCTTCTTTTAAATAATGAAATAAAAGTCTGCCCGTGCCGCAAGCGAGTTCAAGAACCGGACCTTTACTTTCTTCCGCAAACTTTTGATAAAACTTAATATCGTTTTCTTCTGATTCGATTAAAGCGTCGTACCATTTTGCAACAACGCCGCTGTAATGTTTCTGATTAATTGTGTCGCTCATAAATTCCTTATAATTATTTTAAACTCCGGGTAAATATCTTTCTTTTATAATTCCGAGATGATGAAGTTCGTGTCCGGCAATTATAAACGGAAAACATTTTGCTATAAAATTTTTCTCGCCGGAAATACCGATGCGCTCCCACGCCTCATCATCAAAAGATTTAAACATTGCAAGAGCAGAATTTCTTGCTGCGACATACTGCTCAATTAAATCGCCGATTTTTTGCCTGTCAAAATTTGCCTCTTTCACAAAAGCGTCGTGGTCATATTGCGGAATATTTGTTTTTTGATTTCTCGCTATCCTCAGCGACCTGTCGGTAAAAATTCTTTCCAAATCAATAATATGTCCGAGCACTTCTTTAATACACCATTTCCCTTCGGCGTATCTGTATTCCGCTTGCTTATCCGTTAAGCCGGAAAGTAGTTTTGTAATTTCTTCTTTGTTGGATTTTAAAATTTCAATTATATCTCCGTCCGGAACTAAATTTACATACTTTTGATAATATTCCGGATATTGATTTGTTTCGGGTTTTTTCAGCATAAGTTTTCTCTTGAATTGTTTTAATCGAAAGTTAAATTTATCAAAAATATTATTCTTTTATGAATTTTAATTAAGGATTTTTTCCGGCTGAAGTTTTATTTTAATTGTTGAATGATAAAAACAAATAATAAAGAAAGGTTAGCGGCATGAAAATAACACGAAAAGATTTTTTGAAATCGTCATTAATTCTCGGCGGTGGGTTTTTTCTTCAAGGAAGCAGATTAAATTCGATCGCGAAAATTTTACAGGATGATTCTAATTTTAAAATAATCCGCGGAAATGTTGGAATTTATTTTGGCGGAGGAGGAACAATCGGCTGGTACGCGAACGAAGACGGCGTTGCGGTAATTGATACACAATTTCCAAAAGACGCAGAAATTTTTCACAATGATTTGAAAAAGAAAACTCAAAGAAAAATTGATCTGCTATTTAATACTCACCATCACCGCGACCACACTTCCGGCAATTATTATTTTAAAGATTTTGTTGATACAATAATTGCGCAAGAGAATTGCCCGAAACTTCAGAAAGAAAGAAACATGGAAAAAGGCAAAGAAGAATTGGTAGTTGTTGCGAACAAAACTTTTAAAGAAAAAATGACGTTTGAATTGGGCAAACAAAAAATAAACGCATATCATTATTATAACGCGCACACAGGCGGCGACGCGATTTATCACCTTGAAAATGAAAATGTAGTTCACCTGGGCGATTTGGTGTTTAACGGATTTTATCCCGCAATTGATATTGACGCCGGGGCGTCTTTAACAGGCTGGGCGGATTATTTAAATAAAGTTTTGTCTCAATTTTCTGAAGACACAATTTTTATATACGGACACGGCAGCACTGCAAATGAATCTTTCGGCGGAAAAGAACCGCTAAAATTAATGTCTGATTATGTTATAAAATTAAGAGACTTTGCTGAGAAAGAATTTAAAGCCGGAAAAACAAAAGAAGAATTTATGGAAAACACATCCATTCCCGGAGTTACAGGCAGAGTTGAAAAATGGCAGGGTGCATTAAAACGTAATCTTGAAGTGGGATATATGTTTGCGGCAAGGTCTTAAATTCAATGTAGAGGTCGTAATCCGCCGCGGCGGATGCGACCCCTACGTTAGTAATTTCTTCATCAACTCATCATTTGTAACAAGATCTTCAAACGAACAATCTATAAAAGTTACTTTTTTACTGAGCGAGTAATAATTTAATCTTAACAGTTCTTCCTTTTTTGTGTTCACAACAACAACCTCAATATCATCCATCATCTGTTTTTTGAATAATGCTTTTACGTGAACGTCAGCGTCGGAAAGCGAGTAGCCGATAAACACAATTTTTTTTGTCGCTCTAATTTCACGCGAGGCTTCGCTTAACAATTGTGTGATTACAGGATGATTCAAAGATTTTACATACGAAGGCGGCATAATTACAGTTTGGAATTCTGTTCCGTCGAGCGGACAAACAAATTCATATTCTAAATTATCTGGATAAGTGTAGCCGAGAAATTTTCCTTTCTGCAAATCTATTTTTCTGTCCCAGTGCGTTAACAAAGTTTGATTGCAGCAGTTGCAGTATTTCCAATTCAGGCTTCCGTGAATTTTTAAAATTTTTATCGGAACCGGTTCGCTTCCGTTTTCAATATTAATCGGCTGACGAGGATTCAACCATTTTGTAAATTTTTCGTTGCGTTTGTTTTCATCAAAATTCATAAAATGAAAACAGTAATCTATGTAGCCGAATTTCTTAAACAAAAATTCAAACGCGTGTTCTAAAAGTGTATCATAGTTTAAAGTGATTATAGAAATGTTGCTGTTATATTTTTGAACTGCTTCCCAAAACGTACGGTAATATTTGCTCGGTTTTTCTGTTTCAAGATTTACAACGTAATGTATAAGTTTTATTAAAAACTCTTTTATTTCTCGAAGCGCGGTGTTTGTGTATTTTGCGTTTAAGCTTTCATTCTGCTGGATGAAATAATCTAAAAATCCGAATACAGCTTCGAGATTTGGGTAAATTTTTTCTTGAGTCGAATAAGAAAAATTCTCATCAATAAATTCTAAAACTTGTCTGCCGATTAATGAATTTTTAATTTGACCGTTTTTATCTTCAATAATCATCGGAAGAATATGACGCTGAAGCGGAACGCCGTCGGGATGAGAGGCGCCGGCGCCAAGTACAAAAACTACATCGCGCTGCGGAAGGTATTTTAAAAATTTTAATTCCTTATTTTCCATAACCTTTCTGTGAAATTAGAAGTTATATAAATAAGCGAATTAAAATCAAAATCAACAGAAGAAAATTATTTTTGTAACGCCGATTGGGTTAGCGGATTATTTGGTGGTAAAAATTAAGTCGTTTGGGAAAAGATGTAAAGGATTGATTGTAAGATATAAAAAATAAAAAGAGCATTAGAATACATATTCCGCGTATTAGATGAAATAGTTAGATCCTTATAAGAGCTGCGCACCGAAGGTGCAAAATATTATAAGAAAGGGCAACGCCCTTTCATTAAGAACAGCGAAGATAAATTAAGCTCTGAAAAAGCGTAATCAACACATAGATGTCGAGAAACTTTTATATCCTTTGGGATAAGTAAATACTTTAACTCATATTTTGAAAAACAAAAAATGATTTCTTACGGAAAGATTTCATTGTCATAAATATCTCAAGACTCACTTACTTGATTCCGCCCTTTCAGGGCTGCCCAAATAGAATAGAATCATTTGCGGGGCGTTGCCCCTTACTCTTATATTCCGCCCCATTCGGGGCTAATCTTCAAACACGCTTTAAACTTTTGCCACCCCCAAACCCGCTGACCCCCCGCTGATTTTTAATCGGCGTTATTATTTGCAGATTCCAAATCGAGTAATTTTTTCTTGCGCCAAACTTTTCCTCCGTAACCGCGCAAGTTTCCATCTTTGCCTATTACGCGGTGACACGGAATAACAATTCCAATCGAGTTGAATCCGTTTGCGTTTGCAACAGCTCTCTGCGCGGTTGGATTTCCGATTCGTGCTGCAAGTTCTTCGTAACAAATAGTTTCACCAAAAGGAATTTTTAACAATTGATTCCAAACACTTTTTTGGAATTCTGTTCCCGTCATTTTAAATGGAGTTTTAAATTCGGAAAGTTTTCCTTCAAAATATAATTGAAGCTCTTCTTCAATTTGTTTTATGTATTTATGTTTTGATAAAACCGGGACAACTTTATTTCCCCGTATAATTCTTTTCATTTGTGTTTTTAACATTCTTCTGTCTTCAAACTCAAGAAGATAAATTCCGTCATCCATTGCGCAGGCAATCATTGGTCCGAGCTGTGTATTAATTTTATCAACCGATAAAAATTTTACATTTTTACTTTCTGTTGGAGTTTTACCGGTAAAACTTTTCATCGCGTCAATAAATCCGCTGAGTGATTCGTAGCCTTGCGCGAATGCAGCTTGTGTCATTGTTTCTCCGTTTTTCATTTCCGTGATTGCGTTGCTCAATCTTATTTTTCTAATATAATTATGAAATGTCATATCATATTTTTTCTTAAACCAGCGGCGCACTCCTGAGGGATCAATTCCGATTAATTTTAATTCTTCATCGCTCCATTTTTTTGAGCGGTCGTTTTCTATTTCTAAATTTAATCTATTAATCCAAGGCGGAGTTGTTCCGTTTAGATTTTCCGGTTTGCAAACTTTGCATGGTCTGTATCCTTTTGCAAAAGCAGATTTTGTGGAAGAAAAAAATTCTATGTTTTCAAGTTTTGGGATTCTTGCGCGGCAGCCCGGTTTGCAAAATACTCCGGTTGTTTTTACACCGAGATAAAAAATTCCTTCGTAAGAAGAATCTCTATTTACAACAGCTTGGTACATCTCTCTTATTTTAGGCATTTCAGTTTTCATGTTGTTAAAATAAGAATGTTGCAGTTCCCGCGCTTCCGAAAAATTGACAAGTATATTTTAATTTTGCTTAGCGGTACGCAGTTTAAAGTTTTTGTGAATGTGAAATTTGTATAATCTAAAGAGATTGATTGAGTGCTTCTCAGGAATCTATTTTATTCAACAAAAAAATTAAAAATAATCCAAAGTACCATATATAAAATCATTGCTGTCCATCCAAGGTAAGCAACTTCTTTTATTTTTTTCGTCGCCTTTCTTTGATAATCATATCCGCATTCTAATTTAGAAACTATTATTTCAGATAATATTATTCCTGGAGAATAAGTAAGAATAACAATAAATGGGAACCAGTTAGTCATATATGCTTTGGTTTGTAGCACATTGACAATAACAATGGGGATCATATAAATTACTAGTGAAAGATAAAACAAACTGAATATAAATGATGGGATTCCAGATTTAATAGAAATTAATCTTTGTTCTTTAAATTCATTTTTGATTTTAAAAAATGAAATTCCAGCAGAAACCATTAGTGCTAATGAAATTATTTCAGAAATCATACAATTAACATTTTAAGTTGCTACTTTGAAGAAATTTTTCATGTTATTGCCTGCCGCACAAATCCATCTGATTTTTTTAATCTTTCTTTTGCTTCGTCGGCTGTAACTTTTGCAAGTATCATTACAAGCGCGGTTTTTACGTGTCCGTTTGCTTTCTTTAAATATATTTCAGCTTCTTCATAAGAAATTCCGGTTACAGTCATTACAATTTTTTTCGAGCGCTCGACTAATTTTTTATTCGTCATCTGCAAATCAATCATCATATTTTCATAAACTTTTCCGAGACGAATCATTGACGCAGTTGTTAACATATTTAAAACTAATTTTTGCGCTGTTCCGCTTTTCATTCTTGTTGAACCCATTATTACTTCGGGTCCGACATCGGGACAAATAGCAATATCAACTTCTTCAATATCAAAAGTGCTTCGCGGATTGCAAGTAACATATAAAGTTTTCGCGCCGAGTTCTTTTGCTTTTTTCACTGCGCCGATAACGTAAGGAGTTCTTCTGCTTGCGGCAATTCCGCAAACAACATCTTTGTTTGTTACATTTGCTTTTAAAACATCTTCCGCGCCGTTCTCTTCAAAATCTTCCGCGCCTTCCTGCGCGCGGAACATTGCTTCTTTTCCGCCGGCAATAAATCCTTGTATTAAATCGAAAGGTGTTCCGAAAGTCGGCGGGCATTCTGCTGCGTCAATTACTCCAAGTCTGCCGCTTGTTCCCGCGCCGAAGTATAAAAGTCTGCCGCCGTTTTTTAACGCATTAACTATTACTTCAACAGCTTTTTCAATGTATGGAATTTCTTTTTCTACAGCAGCAGGAATTGTTTTATCTTCTTCATTAATAATTTTTAAAATGCCGAGTGTACTCTCGGCATCAATATTTTGTGATTTAGAATTTCTCTGCTCGGTGGTAAGTTTACTTATTTCAGAAAAAAGTTTTTTCCGTGCGGATGTCATTTTGTTAATTCCAAAAGAATCAACTTTTTACCTTTTTGATTTCTGATGTTTGTCGGTTTGTAAGCAAGTTCAAACACAGTTGATTTTTTTATGTACGCTTTGTATTTCATTTCCGCGGTTTTAAATTCAGAATCAAGATCGCCGCCTTTAATAGTAATTATATAAGCTTTGTCTTTTATCAACGGCAGCGAATAACGAAATAAAATTATTAATGGAACTGTTGCGCGGCTTACAATTAAATCAAAAGTGCCTTTATGTTTTTCTTTGAACTCGGGGCTTTCAACTCTATAGTTTTCCGCAACCACGTTGCTTAATCGAAGTTGTTTTATAAACCCTTGGACTGCGTCAATTTTTTTTGCTGTAGAATCAGCCAAAATTCCTTTTAATAACGGACGCATAATTGCGAGAGGAATTCCGGGAAACCCGCCGCCGGTTCCGATATCAAGAAATTTTGTTGCTTTTTCGGGAATATATTCAGAGATAAGAGAGGAAATAAAAATATGATTTTCAACAATTTTTTCAATGTCGCGTCTTGAAACTAAATTTACTTGTTCGTTTTTTTCGGCAACAAGGGAAGCAAAATGGGCGAGCCTTTCAATCTGATATTCATCAGGATTAAGGCTGTTTTCCCAAAATAACATTTTTAATTCGCGTAAATACTGTTCTTGTTGGTCCAATAAGCCCCCGTATTTAGTTTCGTAAATATACTAATAAAATTGAAATATCTGAAGGCGAAACTCCCGAAATTCTTGAAGCCTGTCCAATAGAACGAGGTTTTATTTTTGACAACTTTTCTCGTCCTTCTTTAGATATAGTATTCAAATTTGTGTAATTAAAATTCAACGGTATCTCTTGGTTTTCTAATTTTTCCATTCGTTCTATCATTTCCATCTGCCGTTTAATATACCCTTCAAATTTAAATTCAATTTCTACTTGTTCTAATGCTCTGGGGTTATATTTAAGATCATTTACAACTGGAAATTCATTTTCATCAACAATATCTAATAAATCTGCTAAACCAATATTTGGTCTTTTTACAAGATTATTGATTGGTTGAACCTGATCTATTTCAGCGGAACCGCTTTTTTGTAAAAGTTCGTTCACTTTGTTTGGATGAAGTTTGATTCCGCTCAAAGCAATTGAGCTTTTTTCTATTAACTTTTCACGTTCATTTAGTTCATCAAACATTTCTTCAGATACTAATCCGAGTTCAAATCCTTTCCGCAATAGTCTTCTGTCTGCGTTATCCTGTCTTAAAATCAATCTGTGTTCCGAGCGTGAAGTAAACATTCGATATGGTTCGTTTGTTGACTTACCAACAAGATCATCAACCAAAACCCCTATGTATGCTTCGCTTCTTTTTAGAATAAATTCTTTTTTTCTCTGAATTTTTAAAGCCGCGTTTATCCCCGCAACAAGACCTTGACCGGCGGCTTCCTCATAACCGGATGTGCCGTTAATTTGCCCTGCAAAATAAAGTCCTTCTATTAATTTTGTTTCCAAAGTAAGATCAATTTGATAAGGGGGAAAATAGTCATATTCAACGGCGTAAGCAGGACGAACCATTTCCGCATTTTCTAATCCTTTAATTTTTCGTAAAGCTTCGAACTGAATTTCTACCGGAAGCGATGAAGAAAATCCGTTTAAATAAATTAATGGATCGTCCAAACCTTCCGGTTCAATAAAAAGTTGATGGCGGGTTTTATCTGCGAATCTAACAATTTTATCTTCAATTGACGGGCAATATCTCGGTCCGGTCCCATTAATAACTCCTGTAAACAGAGGCGAACGGTCAAAACCTTTTTCTAAAGTTTTGTGCACTGTTTCGTCCGTATATGTGATGTGGCAACTCACTTGCCGCAAAAAGGGAAATTCATCTTTATTTGTTCTGAGTGAAAACGGTTGTGGAAATTCATCTCCTGGTTGTTCTTCGAGGATGTCAAAATTTATTGAACTTTTTAAAAGTCGCGGAGGAGTTCCGGTTTTTAATCTGCCCGAGACAAATCCCAATTTTTCAAAGGACTCAGTTAATCCGGTTGATGGTTTTTCTCCAAACCTTCCTCCGACAGTAGAGTTCATTCCAGTATGCATCAATCCGTTCATAAACGTACCAGAACATACAACAAGGGCTTTAGTTTTTATCTCTTCCCCCTTTAATGTTCGCACTCCGACAATCTTTTTATTTTCTTCGATTGCATCAATTACAGAATCTTCTATTATTTCTATATTCGTTGTTGATTGAACTAATCGTGATGCTTCATCAGAATAAAGTTTTCTATCGGATTGACACCTTCCAGCCCAAACCGCTGGACCTTTAGATTTATTCAAAACTCTAAATTGAATTCCTGTTCTGTCAGCAATAATTCCCATTACGCCGCCGAGCGCATCTATTTCGTGCACGAGATGTCCTTTCGCGCTTCCACCAATTGCAGGATTGCAGGACATTCTGCCAATGGCATTTTTGTCCATTGTAACCATTGCAACAGAGCATCCCATTTTAGCTGCTGCGACTGCGGCTTCAATTCCAGCATGTCCGCCGCCGACAACAATTATATCAAATTCTCTCATTACTCTCTTATTTTACCTTTCCGGCTTCGATTAACTCAGCCTG